>Ga0066461_1000061_pt1 | contig 57774 bp, 54 predicted proteins | sample LakWasMe91_HOW11_2_FD_59572 | JGI IMG/M metagenome (GOLD analysis project Ga0066461, IMG submission 59572) | Freshwater sediment methanotrophic microbial communities from Lake Washington under simulated oxygen tension - Sediment Metagenome 91_HOW11 | ecosystem: Environmental > Aquatic >...
GGCCTAGGACATCACCCTTTCACGGTGAGTACAGGGGTTCGAATCCCCTTGGGGACGCCAGTTGAAAAGCCGGAGCAAACCAACGCGCATGCGCGTACAGGTGCTCCGGCTTTTTTTATTGCGCGGTCGCGCAGCGCTCTGGCCGCCAGCATGCTATTTTCAGCAGTTCCATACCATGATGTCGGTCGGCAGCGGCCGGCTCACCACACAAAGGAACGACAATGAAATTGATGCGCATATTGGTTTTGGCCGGTTCGATGGCGGCCGCTTCGCTGACAGCAGCGGCGCCTGCGGCCGTGGCGGCCAGTCCCGGCGCGGCGCAGGTGAAGGCGGTGCAGGACATGCTCGCTTCCATGCAGGCGGAAAAGATGATGCGCACCACCGCGGGCACGAGCCGGTATTCCAGCGACCAACAAAAACAGGCGGTGTTCGACAAGCTCGCACAAGTGCCGCCAGCCGAGATCCACCGGCGCCTGGCCGTTCCGGTCGCGCGTTTCGTGAGCACCGAGACCGCCATCGAGATGACGCGTTTCTACGGTTCGAGCTATGGCAAGCGGGTGCTGTACCAGACCTATAACAGCAAGCCCACCTTCCAGGCGCAGGAAGTGACGCCGACCAAGGCCGAGCAGGCCGATCTGAAGCGTCCCGCCTACCTGAAAGCGGCCAAGGCGCTCAAGGCGGCCGAACCGGCGATCCAGCACGAGACCTTCGTCTTGCTGACCCAGATAACGCGCAAGTGAGATGCGCCGGGCGCGCGTGGTGTCAGGCCGGCGCGGCCATGCGATGAAACTCGACGCAAAAGCGTACCGGGCCGAGCACGGCAACTTCGTGCAGGGCGCGCGGTTCGACGATGCCGGCCTGCGCGGGAGTGAGCTCCAGTTCCTCGAGTGCCGGTTCCAGCATCCGGTACAGCAGCTTGCCTTCGATGATCTTGATGCGGCCCCACACTCCGGGCGCGGTCGAATGGCTGCGCAAGAGCGCGGCCGGAATGCTGTTTTCAGTAAATTCGGCGGTCGACTTGTAATGGGTCAGGCCTTCAGGCAGCGCTTTCATTTTTGTCTCCTGCGTTGACGATGATTTTTCCGAAAAAACCGAACTGGAGGCTGCCCGCGATGCGCCGCGCCACGATCGCAAATTCGTCGGCGACGGGCGCGGCGAACAGGCGCGCGGCAGTCGCCTCGAACAGGGTGAGCCAGCGCCGAAAGTGCTCGGGCTCGATGCCGCACAGGGCCATGTGCTTGCCGAACACATTGCCCTGGAATTGCTGGGTGCCCAGCATGACCGTGCACCAGAAGTCGACCATGCGCACCAGATGCGGCGCCCAGTGCGTGCCGATGGCGTTGTCGAAGACGGGCGCGAGCACGGGGTCGGCGCGCACGTCGTCGTAAAAGGTATGTACCAGGGTGGAGATCGATTCTCGGTTCAGTTCCAGGAGCATGGGTGTGGTCTCATAGTGAAGCGGCGGGGCACCATAATGCGGCTCAAGAACACTGCGTTTGCAGCGACTAATGCTCCCCATAACATCTATAATGCATGGTACATTAAACCTCTGGTTTAAATCAACATTTAAAATGAATGTTTAACCGTCGGACTGGATCGCCATGCGACTAACCATCTTTACTGACTACACCTTGCGCGCACTCATGTACCTGGGCATGAACCGCGACCGGCTCGTCACGATCCAGGACATTGCCGACCTGCACACCATCTCCAAGAGCCACCTGACCAAGGTGGTGCACCAGCTCGGCGTGGCCGGCCTGATCGAGACCGTGCGCGGACGCAATGGCGGGCTGCGCCTGAACCGCGAACCGGACCAGATCAACATCGGCGAGGTGGTCAGCATGAGCGAGCCGGATTTCTTCATGGCGGCCTGCTTTGGCAGTGAACATACCAGTTGCGCGCATCAGGGCGACTGCCGCCTCACCGCCAAACTGGCGCAGGCGACCCAGGCCTACCTGAACGTGCTCGACGGCGTCACGCTGGCCGACCTGCTGCCCGGTCCCGCCGGTCCCGGGCTTCGCGTGCCCGGCCTGCATCCTGTCACTTTGCACCGCGCTCCGGCGCGCCGCGCGGCCGGCCCGACCCGCTCCAAATAACCCGAATACCCCTACCTCCGGTCGGACATTGCAAGATTTTCTTGCATGCAAGTTTGAACATGAATACTATATGAATGTTTGTTGCCGACAGCACGCGGCGCTGGCGCCGTGCGTTCGAAGGCAATTTTTTTGACTATAAACATTCATTGAGGATGAATGTTTATGTCCGGCGAACTTGAACAAGACGAAAGGGTGGGGCGATGATGAGGATGATGAGATGGGCGCTGCCGAAGGCGATGGCCTGTGGAGCGCTGCTGCTGGCCGCTCTGGTGTGGCAGGGCCAGGCACTGGCGGCGGCACGCAACTTCGAGATGAATGTCGAAGACACCAGGATCACACTGGTGGAAAAGCAGCAGTTCCACACCTTCGCGTTCGCCGGGCAGGTGCCAGGCCCGCTGTTTTACGTCGACGAGGGCGACGAGATCACCGTCAACGTCAACAACATGACGGCGCTGCCGCACACCATCCACTGGCACGGCATGCTGCAAAAGGGAACCTGGCGCATGGACGGCGTTCCCGGCATCACGCAGGAAGGCATCAATCCGGGCGAGAGCTTCACCTACAAGTTCGTCGCCGGGCCGTCTGGCACGATGTGGTACCACTGCCACGTCAATGTCAACGAGCACGTCGCCCTGCGCGGCATGTGGGGTCCGTTCATCGTGCGCCCGAAAAAGCCGACCGCGCTGGAGAAGACCGTGACGAAGGAATTCATCATGATGCTGTCGGACTGGGATTCCAAGTACGCGGCCAAGCCCGGCTTCGGCGGGCTGCCCGGCGACGTCTACAACTACTTCACCATCAACGGGCGCTCCTTCCCGGAGACCCAGCCGCTGCGCGTGAACAAGGGCGACGTGATCCGGCTGCGCCTGATCGGCGCCGGTGACCTGATCCACAGCATCCACCTGCACGGCCACGTCATGAAGATCGCTTTCAAGGACGGCTTCCCGCTGGCTAACCCGATCTCGGCCGACACCGTGCTGATCGGCCCTGGCGAGCGTTACGACGTGATCTTCACGGCCGACAATCCGGGACGCTGGATGATCCACGACCACGTCGACACCCACACCATGAACGGCGAACGCCCGATGGGCGGAATCATGAGCGTGCTCGAATATAACGAGATCCCGCGCGACGATGCCTTCTACGCGTGGAAGGACAAGAAGTTCGTGCCCGACTTCTATTACGAAGAATCGCTCAAGAAGGGTCCGGGCATCTACACCAACGAAGGTTTCAAGGGCCAGCTGGTCCAGTAAGGGAGACACATGAAACGCCTTTATTTCACGGCGCTGGCGCTTGCCGCCATCGCCACCGCAAACGGCGTCGCGGCAGCGCCGGGCGAGGAACTGCTCAAGCAGCAGTGCATCGCCTGCCACGCCGTCACCAAGCCGGATCAGCAGAACCTCGGGCGGCTGTGGGAGCGCAAGGGACCGGACCTGCACTACGCCGGCGACAAGTTCAACCGCGAATGGCTGCTCGCGTGGCTGCAAAACCCGACGGTGATCCGCGCTAGCGGCGTGATGTATTCGAAGCTGGTCAAGCCGGGCGCCGACAAGGGCCCTGACCAGATCGATCCGGCGCAATTGCAGGCGCACCCGAAACTGTCGGCCGAGCAGGCGGCCCTGGCCGCCGACGCGCTGCTGGCGCTGAAGGTGCCGGGACTGGTCGAGAAGGGTAGCTTCAAGAACGAGACCGCCAACGTCGCCTTCGCGTCGATGCTGTTTTCCAAGTTGCGCGGCTGCACCTCGTGCCACGCCGCCAAGCCGGGCGGTGCTGCGCAGTCCGGGCCCGAGCTCTATAGCGGCGGGGCGCGCCTGCAGCCGGACTATGTGGCCGCCTACCTGCGCAACCCGCACAAATTCGATCCGCACGTCTGGATGCCCGCGCTCGGCCTGAACGAGGGCGACGTGCAAAAGCTGACCGGCTACATCGCCACCCTCAAGCAAACGGAGACCAAATAATGCGCCGCCAACTCACCAGCACCTGGCTCGCCTGCCTGTGCACGCTGTTCGCCGGCGGCGCCGTGGCCGCCGAACAGCATGCAGCCGCTGAACTGAACTACAACACCTATTGCGTGCAATGCCATGGCGTGAACCGCGACGGCAACGGCATCAACAGCAAGCAGATGTCGGTCAAGCCACGCGACCACACCGACAGCAAGGCCATGGGCGACACCCCCGACGAGACGCTGTTCAAGGCGATCAAGGAAGGCGGCCTGTCGGTAAGCAAATCGGTTCTCATGCCGAAATGGAGCGGTGTGCTCGACGACGGGCAAATCAAGGAAATGGTCGCGTACCTGCGCTTCGTGAGCAAGACGAGCAGCAAATAAGACGGTCACCGTAATTTTTCACCACAACGAGGAAGACAATGAAAAAGAAATCAGCATTGATCGCAGCATCGGTCGCACTGGCCATGCTGGCTGGCGCGGCGGCGCAGGCGAAAACCGTCAAGATCAGCATGACGGCCAAGGAAGTGGATCTGCCGATCGATAACAAGGGCACCATGTACCGCACCTGGACCTTCGAAGGCATGGTTCCCGGTCCGGTGGTGCACGTGGCCGAAGGCGACGTCGTCGAGTTCACGCTCTTCAACGACAAGGCCAACAAGAACTCGCACTCGATGGACTTCCACGCAGCGCAGGTCGACGTGGTCAAGGACCTGGAAGCGGTCAAGCCGGGCGAAAAAGGCGGTTTCACCTTCAAGGCCAATTACCCAGGCATTTTCTACTACCACTGCGGCGCCGATCCGATGATTCAGCACATTGCGCGCGGCATGTTCGGCGCCATCATCGTCGATCCAAAGGATCCGAAGGCGATGCCGAAGGCCGACCGCGAGTACGTGCTGATCCAGTCCGAGCTGTATCCCAACCCGGACAGCCAGGCTGACATGATGGCCAACAAATGGAGCAACGTCATGTTCAACGGCGGCGTCTTCAAGTACGATCCGGTGCACGATCCTGCGGCGACCCGCATGCTGCAAGCCAAGCCTGGTGAGCGCGTGCGCGTGTACTTCGTCAATGCCGGCGCCAACGAGTTCTCCTCGTTCCACTCGATCGGCGGCATCTGGGACAAGGTCTACCCAAGCGGCAATCCGAAGAACGTGCTGACCGGCCTGCAGACCTACGTCGTTGGCCCGGGCGACGCTGCTTCGTTCGACCTGATCTCGCCAGTTGAAGGCGCCAACGCAATCGTCTCGCACTCGCTGCGCCAGGCCCTGACCGGCGCCATCGCGATCGTGCAGTTCACCAACGACGCGGACCCGAAAATGGGCCGCGGCGAAAACATCCTGGTGCGCTAAACGCAGTACGCAGGCGAAGCTGCTTCGCGCCGCTTTGCCTGCATTTTTCTTATACAGAATTCCCATGGTTTTTTCTCCTGCCAAACGCAAGCTGGCCATCGGCCTGGCTGTCGGCGCCGCACTCGCTGCCGGCGCCCTGTACGCGGCCCGCCCGGACTCCGCCGCGCCTGCCGCTCCCGGCCCGCATGCCCACGGCGAGCTGGCGCATGCGCTCGCCGCCAGCAATGCGCCGGCGAGCGTTTCCTATACCTGCCCGATGCATCCGGACGTCGTGCAGGACCACGAAGGCAACTGCCCGATCTGCGGCATGACGCTGGTGAAGGCGGCGCCAGCGACGGCGGCGGCGAGCCCGCTGGTGCAAGTCGACCAGGCCACCCAGCAGCGCATGGGCGTGCGCATGGCGGCGGCCGAGCTGCACGAGATGCACCGCACCGTCGATACCTTCGCCACCATCAGCGCCGACGAAAGCCGTACCGTGGCGCTCAACCCGAAAGTGGAAGGCTGGATCAGGACCCTGAACGTACAGGGCGCGGGGCAACTGGTGCGCAAGGGCCAGCTGCTCTATGAAATCTATTCGCCCGAGCTGCAGCAGCGCCAGCGCGAATACATCGACCTGCTGGCGCGGCGCGACGGCCTGCTGGGCAACCCGATGGGCCAGAGCGGGCCCAATCAGGCCATGCTGGGCAGCCTGGCCAAGGAACGTTACCGCGTGCGCGACCGCCTGCTGGCGGCCGACATGCCGCCCGACGTGCTCGCGCAGCTCGAAAAGGACCGCCGCGTGGTCGACGTGGTGCCGGTGCGCGCCGGCCAGGACGGCCTGGTGCAAAGCGTGTCGGCGCGCCCGGGCAGCTACGTCAACCCCATGCAGACGGTGCTGGTGTATGCCGACTACAGCCGGACCTGGGCCGAGCTGACCCTGTACCCCGACCAGCTGGCCTGGATCAAAAACGGCGACAAGGTCGTGCTGACCTCGGGCAGCGACAAGAGCCAGAGCGTCACCGCCCGGGTCGACCTGAACAACCTGCAGCTCGACGCCTCCAGCAGGGTCGCCAGGCTGCGCCTGTCGCTGGCCAACCCGCGCCTGGCATTTTCCCCCGGCGCCTACGCCGAAGCGCAGATCCGGGGCGCCGCGCGGCGCGTGCTGGGCGTGCCGCGCGACGCGCTGATCCGCACCGGCCACGGCGACTTCGTGGTGGTCGGCGCCGGCCCTGGCCAGTTCCGCACCGCCAAGGTCAAGACCGGGCTGGAAGACGGCGAGCAGGTTGAAATCACCGAAGGACTGGCGCCCGGCGACCAGGTCGCCGTGAACGCCCAGTTCCTGCTCGATTCGGCCAGCAGCCTGCAAGCCATGCAGCAGCGCCAGGCGGCGGAGCGCAAGCGATGATCGAGCGCGTGATCGACTGGTCGATCGACAACCGCATCCTGGTGCTGATCTTCACCCTGATCGTGGTGCTGGCAGGGGCCGAGTCGCTCACGCGCCTGCCGCTCGACGCCTTACCGGACCTGTCTGACGTGCAGGTGATCGTCAAGACCGAATATCCGGGCCAGGCGCCGCAGTTCGTGGAGGACCAGCTGACCTATCCGCTGGCCGCCTCGCTGCTGTCGGTGCCGGGCACCAAGGCGGTGCGCGGTTTTTCGATGTTCGGCGAGTCGTTCGTGTACGTGATCTTCAAGGACGGCACCGACATCTACTGGGCCCGCTCGCGCATCCTTGAAAACCTGAGCCAGATGGGCAAGCGCCTGCCGGCCGGCGTTGCGCCCCAGCTCGGGCCCGATGCGTCAGGGGTGGGCTGGGTGCTGCAGTACGCGCTGGTGGACAAGTCGGGCCGCAGCTCCGCGGCCGAGCTGCGCGCGCTGCAGGATTTTTACCTCAAGCTCGAGCTGCAAAGCGTGGCCGGCGTGGCCGAAGTGGCCAGCCTTGGCGGCAAGGCGCGCCAGTTCCAGGTCGAGGTCGACCCCTCGCGCCTGGCCGCGCACAAGCTTGACATGGAGCAGGTGGCGCAGGCGCTGCGCGACGCCAACCAGGCCAGCGGCGGGGCCGCTTTCGACATGGCGCGCGCCGAATACCTGGTGCGCGCCGACGGCTACCTGCGCACCCGCGCCGATTTCGAGAACATCGCACTGCCGCTCGAATCCGGCGTGCTGCGCCTCAAGCAGGTCGCCAGCGTGAGCGAGGGGCCGCAGGCGCGCCGCGGCGTGGCCGAACTGGACGGGCAGGGCGACGTCGTGGGCGGCATCGTGGTGATGCGCCACGGCGAAAATGCGCTCAGCACCATCGAGGGCGTCAAGGACAAGCTGGCAAGCCTGCGCAAAGGGCTGCCCGCGGGCGTGGAAATCGTCACCACCTACGACCGTTCGAGCCTGATCGAGCGCGCCGTGCGCACGTTGCGCGACAAGCTACTGGAAGAATCGCTGGCCGTTGCGCTCATCTGCGCCGTGTTCCTGTTCCACATCCGCTCCTCGCTGGTGGCGATCGTGACGCTGCCGGTCGGGATCCTGGCGGCGCTGTGGGTCATGCGCGTGCAGGGCGTCTCGGCCAACATCATGTCGCTGGGCGGGATCGCGATCGCGGTCGGGGCCATGGTCGACGGCGCCATCGTGATGATCGAGAACATGCACCGCCAGCTCGAAAAATCACCCGCCGCCCCGCGCTGGGAAGTGGTGCGGCGCAGCGCCCACGAAGTCGGGCCGGCGCTGTTTTTCTCGCTGCTCGTGATCACGCTCTCGTTCCTGCCGGTGTTTACGCTGACCGGGCAGGAAGCGCGCCTGTTCGCGCCGCTGGCCTACACCAAGACCTATGCGATGGCCGCCGCCGCCATCCTGGCCGTCACGCTCACCCCGGTGCTGATGGGCTATGCGATCCGCGGGCGCATTCCGCCCGAGTCGGCCAACCCGCTCAACCGCGCGCTGATGGCGCTGTATCGCCCGCTGCTGGACGCGGCGCTGCGCCATCCGTGGCGCATGATCGCGCTGGCGCTGGCGCTGCTGGCCACGCTGGCCGTGCCGCTGACACGCATGGGCAGCGAATTCATGCCCGCGCTCGACGAGGGCGACCTGCTGTACATGCCGACCACCATGCCCGGCGTGTCGGCCGACGAGGCGGCCGACATCCTGCGCCGCACCGACGCCCTGATCGCGGCGATGCCGGAAGTGGCGCACGTGTTCGGCAAGGCCGGACGCGCCGAGAGCGCAACCGACCCGGCGCCGCTGTCGATGCTCGAGACGACCATCATGCTCAAGCCGAAGTCGGAATGGCCGGCCGGCAGCAGCCGCGATACGGCCGAGCTGATCCGCAGGCTCGATGCGCAAGTGAAGTTCGCCGGCCTGACCAATTCCTGGGGCTATCCGATCAAGACCCGCATCGACATGCTCTCGACCGGCATCCGCACCCCGCTCGGCCTCAAGATCAGCGGGCCCGACGCGGCCACGGTCGAACAACTGGCCCTGCAGGCCGAGGCGGCGCTGCGCGGCCTGCCCGGCACGCGCTCGGTGTTTGCCGAGCGTACCGGGGCCGGGCGCTACATCGACGTCGACGTCGACCGCGAGCAGGCCGCGCGCTACGGCCTGAGCGTGGCCGCCGTGCACAAGGTGCTGCAAAGCGCGATGGGCGGGGAGGCCGTGACCACCATGGTGGCAGGGCGAGAACGCTATCCGGTGAGCCTGCGCTACCGTAGCGCCGAACGCGATTCGCCGGGCGCGCTGGGGCGCATGCGCATCAAGGCGGCGGGCGGCGAACTGGTCCAGCTAAGCGACGTGGCGCGCGTGCGCGTGGCCGACGGCCCCACCGAGATCAAGAGCGAGAACGCACGCCCGGTCGCGTATGTGTACATCGACATCGCCACTGCCGACGCCGGGCGCTACCTGGAAGCGGCGCGGCAGGCGCTCGCGCGCGAGCTCAGGCTGCCGGCCGCGTACAGCATCGCCTGGCAGGGGCAATACCTGAACTACCAGGCCGGCAAGACGCGCCTGTGGAGCGCGGTCGCGCTGACCCTGATGCTGGTGATGACGCTGCTGTACATGCATTTCCGCGATACGCGCAAGGTCCTGCTGGTGCTGATGTGCCTGCCGTTCTCGCTGGTGGGCGGGCTGTGGTTCACCTACCTGCTCGGGTACCAGATGTCGGTCGCGGTGATCATCGGCCTCATCGCGCTGGCCGGCGTGGCGGCCGAATTCGGCATCGTCATGCTGCTGTACCTGGACCAGGCGCTGCTGGCGCTGGCGCTGGCGCGCGAGCGGGCGCAGCCGAGCGCTGCCGAGCTGCGCGCGGCGCTGGTCGGCGGCGCCTTGCTGCGCCTGCGGCCGAAGGCGATGACGGTGGCGGTGATCCTGGGCGGGCTGCTGCCGGTGATGTTTTCCGACGAGGCCGGCGCCGACGTCATGAAGCATATCGCCGCGCCGCTGTTGGGCGGCATGGTATCGGCGCCGCTGTTTTCGCTGCTGGTCATCCCTGCCATCTACAGCCTGTTCCACAAGAACTGCGCGTAACAGCGGGTGTTCTTGCGGCAGGCGGTGGCGCGGGAGCATTCGAAAAATGGGGTAAAATGATGGGCTTGAACCTGTCCCGCAGCAGACGATTTATCCTCGTTTCGCCCGCCCCATTTTACCGATGACACTCACTAAAAGCGAAGCAACATCCCTTGCCATATTCTGCCGCGTGGTCGATAACTACGGCGATATCGGGATCTGCTGGCGCCTGGCGCGGCAGCTGCAACGCGAGCATGGCATTGGCGTCACCCTGTGGGTAGACAATTTGCACAGCTTTCGGCGGATTTGCCCGGCCGTTGCGATCGACGCCGAAGAACAGCAGCTTGAAGGTGTCACGGTGCGGCACTGGCGCGACCAGGCCGGCGTGTTTTCGCCTGCCGATGTGGCCGATATCGTCATTGAATTTTTCGCTTGCGATATCCCGCCAGGCTACATCGACGCGATGGCGCAGCGCGATCCGAAACCGGTGTGGCTCAACCTGGAAGGCTTGACGGCGGAGGAATGGGTTGAAGGCTGCCATCGCTTGCCCTCGACGCACCCGCGCTTGCCGTTGACGAAATATTTTTTCTTCCCGGGCTTCACCGACAAAACCGGCGGCTTGCTGCGCGAATCCTCATTGGAACAACAGCGCCGGCAATTTCAGTCCGAGCCTGCTGCGATGGCGGCTTTTCTCGCGCAGTTTGGCGTGACGCAGGCCGACATGGCGTCCCTGAAGGTATCCTTGTTTTGTTATCCGCACGCCCCGGTCGCGGCCTTGTTCGACGCATGGCAAGGCGGCGCCGCGGCGATCACTTGCCTGGTGCCGGAAGGGGTGGCTGAGGATGCGGTTCAGGCATTTCTTGGCACTGAAGCGAAAGCGGGAGCGGCGCTGACCCGCGGCGCGCTCACGCTACGGGTGTTGCCGTTTGTCGCCCAGCCGGACTATGACAAGCTGTTATGGGCTTGCGATCTCAATGTGGTGCGCGGCGAGGATTCGTTTGTGCGTGCGCAGTGGGCAGGGCGGCCGTTCATCTGGCATATCTACCCGCAGGACGACAATTTGCACCACAAGAAATTGCGCGCGTTCCTGCAACGCTATGCGGCCGACATTGACAGTTTGAGCGCCTTCTCATTGCGCTGGAACGGCGCCAGGAACGCCGGCATGCAAGAATCGGCCGACTGGCCGGCGCTATGGCAGGCATTTCAGGCCGGGATGCCCGATATTGCGGACAGGTCCGCCGAATGGCAAGGTCAAATGCTCGCGAACGGGGATCTGGCATCCAATTTGGTTGACCTCTGCCGGGTCGTGGCGGCAAGCGGCGCGCGAACATAGGGTATAATGCCCGGTTAATTTATAAGGTATTTTTGATTCGATCAAACGTGAGCTCAAGGCGCTTTGGCCAGAGGTGACAGATGATTTTTATGCAACCCACTTTTTACGTACACTCTCTATGAAACCTGCAAAAGAAATTCGTGTTGGCAACATCATCATGGTTGACAGCAAGCCTTGGATCGTCTTGCGTTCCGATGTCAACGGTTCGAGCCGCACCGGGTTCACCTACAAATGGAAGTTGAAGAATCTTCTGACGAACAGCCCGATGGAAAACGTGTTCCGCGGCGATGACAAGTTCGACGTTGTTGTTCTCGACAAGAAGCCGGTGACCTATTCGTATTTCGCCGATCCGCTGTTCGTCTTCATGGACACGGAATACAATCAGTACGAAATCGAAGAAGAAAACCTGGGTGATGCGCTGCATTACCTGAAAGACGGCATGGAATGCGAAGCCGTTTTCTATAACGAGAAAGCCATTTCGGTCGAACTGCCAACAACCATCGCCCGCAAGGTGGCTTACTCCGAACCGGCAGTCAAGGGCAATACTTCGGGCAACGTCCTGAAGGAAGCCAAGATTGAAAACGCGATCGAAGCGCACGCCCACACGGTTCAAGTGCCGCTGTTCGTGAGCACCGACGACGTGATCGAAATCGACACCCGCACCAACGAGTACAAGCGCGTGGTCCGCAACTAAATCACCCGCAATCAAAAAAAACGCTGCCGCTGGCAGCGTTTTTTTTGGTGGGCCGGGCTCAGGCAGTTACAGCTTCGGCGCTCACCAGCTGGCGGTTCACCGCGCTCAGCACCGCCTTGAACGAGGCGGTGACGATATTGCTGTCGATCCCCGCGCCAAACAGGGTAGCGCCGCCGTCAAGGCGCAGCTCCACATAACAGGCCGCGCGCGCATTCGCGCCCGAGCCGATCGAATGCTCGTGATAATCCATGAGCCGGATATCGAGTCCGAGCGCATCGACGAAGGCGTCGATCGGCCCGTTGCCGCCGCCCTGCAAGGCCAGCATGTCCTGGCGATGCACCAGCGAGATGTCGATCTGCACCGGCTCGTCGCTGGTGCTGTCTTCCACCAGCTGGTGCGAGCGGTAGGCATACGGCTTGTCCTGCTCCAGGTATTGGCTGCAAAACAGTTCGTAGATATCCTTGGCCGCAATTTCGCGTCCGCTGGCGTCGGCCACCGCCTGTACCGCGCGGCTAAATTCGATCTGCAGGCGCCGCGGCAGGGCCAGCCCGTATTCCTGCTCAAGCAGGTAGGCCATGCCGCCCTTGCCGGACTGGCTGTTTACGCGGATCACGGCGTCATAGCTGCGCCCCAGGTCGGCCGGGTCGATCGGCAAGTAGGGCACTTCCCAGATCGCGTCGCTCTGCTGCTGCGCGAAGCCTTTCTTGATCGCGTCCTGGTGCGAGCCGGAGAAGGCGGTAAACACCAGGTCGCCCGCGTAGGGATGGCGCGGGTGCACCGGCAGCTGGTTGCATTGCTCGACCACCTGGCGCACCGCGTCGATGTCGGAAAAATCAAGGCCGGGATGCACGCCCTGGGTGTACAGGTTCATCGCGAGCGTGACAAGGTCGACGTTGCCGGTTCGCTCGCCGTTGCCGAACAGGCAGCCCTCGACCCGGTCCGCGCCCGCCATCACGGCCAGTTCGGCCGACGCCACCGCGGTCCCGCGGTCGTTGTGCGGATGCACGCTGATGATGATCGAATCGCGCCGCGCGAGCTTGCGCGACATCCATTCGATCTGGTCGGCGTACACGTTCGGGGTGCTGCACTCCACCGTGGAAGGCAGGTTGATGATCATTTTCTTGTCCGGCGTGGGCTGCCACAGCGCGCTGACCGCATCGCAGATGTGCTTGGAAAAATCGAGCTCGGTCGTTGAAAACGACTCGGGCGTGTATTCGAAGCCCCAGTCGGTCTGCGGATGCCGTGCGATCAGCTCCTTGACCAGCGCAGTGCCGGTCAGGGCGATCTGGGTGATTTCGTCGCGCGACATGCCGAACACGACGCGCCGGAACACGGGCGCGACCGAGTTATAAAGGTGCACGATGGCGCGCTTGGCGCCGGCCGCCGATTCCACCGTGCGCCGGATCAGTTCCTCGCGCGCCTGGGTCAGCACGATGATGGTCACGTCGTCCGGAATGCGGTTCTCGTCGACCAGCTTGCGCACGAAATCGAAGTCGGTCTGGGAGGCGGACGGGAAGCCGACCTCGATTTCCTTGAGGCCGATCGCAACGAGCATCTCGAAAAAGCGCAGCTTCTTTTCCTGGCTCATGGGCTCGATCAGGGCCTGGTTTCCGTCGCGCAGATCGGTGCTCATCCAGATGGGCGGACGCGTGATGGTGTTGTTGGGCCACTGGCGGTCGGACAGGTCTACTGCCGGGAAGGCGCGGTATTTCGCTGCCGGATTTTGTAACATCATGGGGTACTCCTGGGACTGTGATAACGGGGAAGCCGGGTCGGCGCGCTGTGGCGAGAGGCTGCCTGACGGCCACGTTACGCTAGGCCAGGCAACCGATCGGTAGCAGTAGGCAGCCCGGCACCAGCTGGGAGCGGAGGATCAACGGCAGGGATTGAGCGGTTGCGAACATCGGTACAAACTTTCCTGGGGTTTTACAAGTCGCCGGCGGGAGCCGGGCGGTGCACTGCGGGCGATTTACGCGCGTGCTAGTAGCGTCGCTGGCGATAGCGCGCCAGCGAGCGTCAGGAAAGAGGACAGATGTGGGGAGAAATGCATGGGTTCACTGTACGGGAACGGGCGAGGTTTTGTCAAGCCCGCCCGTAAAATCATTAGCTTACCGTGATCCTGGCGGGACCGGCCTGCATGCCGCCGATGACGGCGGCGTGGGCGAAGCCCTCGCGCGCGAACAGCGCCAGCACCTCGCCGGCGCTGGCCGCGTCGCAGGAAACGAGCAGGCCGCCCGAGGTTTGCGGGTCGGTCAGCAAGGCTTGCTGGGCCGGCGTGACGCCCGCGCCGATGGCGACGTCCTTGCCGTAGGCGTCCCAGTTGCGCCCGGACGCGCCAGTGAAGAAGCCGTCCCTGGCCAACTGCTCGACGCCTGGCAGCAGCGGGATGCTGCCCATGTCCAGCTGCGCGGTCAGGCCGGCGCCGCGCGCCAGTTCCAGCAGGTGCCCGAGCAGGCCGAAACCGGTGACGTCGGTCAGCGCGTGCACGCCGGCCATCTCGGAGAGCGCCTTGCCGGGTTTGTTCAGCTTGGTCGTGTTCTCGATCATGGCCGCGTAGCCATCCGCGCCCAGTGCATCCTTCTTGAGCGCGGCCGAGAGCACGCCCACGCCGAGCGGCTTGCCCAGGATGAGCACATCGCCCGCCTTGGCGTCGGCGTTGCGCTTGACCTTGGACGGATGCACCAGGCCGAGCACCACCAGGCCGTAGATCGGTTCGACCGAATCGATGGTGTGGCCGCCGGCGATCGGAATGCCCGCTTCGGCGCAGATGGCTTCGCCGCCGCGGATGATCTGGCCGATCGTCTCGAGCGGCAGTTTATTGATCGGCATGCCCACCAGCGCAAGCGCCATGATCGGGGTGCCGCCCATCGCGTACACGTCCGAGATCGCATTGGTCGCCGCGATGCGGCCGAAGTCGAACGGGTCGTCCACGATCGGCATGAAGAAGTCGGTGGTGGCGATCAGCGCCTGCTCGTCGTTGAGCTTGTAGACGGCGGCGTCGTCGGCCGTCTCGATGCCGACCATGAGCTCTTTCGGGACCGGGAAGCCGGTGGAATTTTTCAGGATCTCGGCCAGCACGCCGGGCGCGATCTTGCAGCCGCAGCCGCCGCCATGCGAGAACGAGGTAAGTTTGATTTTCTGCTCTGGTGCTGTGCTCATGGTCGGTTCCGTTTCTGTAATTGGTTCGCGGGGGGCGCGCTGAGCAGATTATCCACTAAGTCGCGCAGCGCTGCTTGCTCGGCCTGCGGCGTGAACAGGGCGGCGCGCCTGGCACACTGCTCGCGCAGCGTTCCATAAAACGCGGGATCGTCGATGCTGCGCTCGATCAGGCGGGCCAGCGCGGGCGCGTCGCCGACCGGGAAGTAGCCGCAATAATCCTCGCCCAGCATGCCGCGATTGCCGCTGATGTCGCTCGCCAGCACCGGCACCGAACTGGTGAGCGCTTCGATGATCACGTTGGCGCCGCCTTCCATGTGCGACGCGATCACCATGGCATGGCTGCGCTTGAGGCGCTGGCGGGTGGCGCCGTGCGCCAGGTTGCCGAGCCAGCGGTAGTGCGGGTTGGCAGCTTGCGTGGCCTCGGCCTGCGCGCCAAGCCCGGCCTCGAGCGCGCCCCCGATGTGGATCAGGCGCGCCTTCGGGCTGCGCACCAGGAAACTGGCGCGCATGAAGGTCAGCGGGTCTTTTTCGGCGCGCAGGTGACCGATCATGCAGATGTCGAGCTTGCGCGCGCCGGGAGCCGGAATGTGCGCCCGCAGCGTCGCTGCCGACTGGTGGATCACGCGTGCCTTGGTCCGCAGCGCAGGCGCCAGCTCGGCCAGGCCGGCCTCCTGCAGCAGCACCAGGGAGTCGGCCTCGGCCAGCGCCTGCTGCGCCTGCGGGTCGGTCCGGATGTCGCGGTAAAGATCGGTACCGGTCAGCACCAGCACCGACGGCTTTTGCGGATACGCGCGCTTGAATGCGGCCAGCGACTCGGCCGAGCGGCGCGCATGCAGCGCGATCAGCAGGTCGGGCGCGCCCTCGGCAGGGCTCCAGTCGAGTGCGATCGTGACGCGGCAGCGCTCGCGCAGGAAGTGCGCCCAGCGCCGGGCGGTCTGCCAGTTGCCGTTGTTTGCCCGCGCCAACGCAGGGCTGACAATTACTACGCGCTTTGCCTGCACTCGTGTCTCTCCAAAAAAAGCCGTTACAATCCTGCCATGAGTTCAATTAATTCGTCGTTCAGGCACGCCAAGCCGCAACAACTGGCCGCCGCGCTACAGGATGCGCGAAATTATACGCTGAGCCTGTTTGACTGCCTGGCCGGCATGGGCTATGACGCGCCCACGCGCGTACCGTATCTTGCCACGATCAATCCTCCCCTGTGGGAGCTTGGCCATACTGCGTGGTTTGCCGAATGGTACATTCTGCGTTGTGCGGCTTCCAGCCACCCTGCTGCAGCGCAGCATCCCTCGCTGCTCACCTACGGCGACGACTGGTTCGATTCGAACACGGTGGGGCACCGCTCGCGCTGGAGCCTGGAGCTGCCCGTCGCCGGCGCGCTCAAGACCTACTGCCACGAGGTGCTTGACCGCGTGCTCGACAAGCTTGCGCGCGAAGCGGCCACCGACGCTGCCCTCTATCCCTACCGTCTGGCGCTGGCGCACGAGGACATGCACGGCGAAGCCTTGCTGTACACGCTGCAAACCTTGGGCGTGGCCGCACCGCTTGGGCTCACGCGCGACGAGGCGGTGCATTCGGCGCGCGCGCAAATCGCCTATCCCGGCGCGACCATCGTGCTTGGCGGCGAGCAGGAGGAGGGTTTCGTGTTCGACAACGAGAGGCTCGCCCACCCCTGTTACGTGCCGGCGTTCCGGATCGATGCGGGGCTGGTCAGCAACGCCGAATACGCCGACTTCGTGGCCGACGGCGGTTACCAGGACCGCCGGTACTGGGGGCAGGCCGGCAGCGCGTGGCTGATGCGCCAGGAGCGTTCGTCGCCGCGCTACTGGCGGCGCGATGCCGGTCAGTGGCGCAGCGAGCGCTTCGGCCGCCTGTGCACGCTGGCCGCCGGCGAACCGGTGCGGCACGTGAGCCTGTACGAGGCGCAGGCTTACTGTGCCTGGGCCGGGCGGCGCCTGCCCAGCGAAGCGGAATGGGAATACGCGGCGCTGTCGGGACAGGCCGGATTTAACTGGGGCCAGTTGTGGGAGTGGACCGCCTCGTCGTTCGAACCATATCCGGGTTTTGTGGCCGATGCATACCGCGAGTATTCCGCGCCCTGGTTCAGCACGCACCAGGTGCTGCGCGGCGCGTCGTTCGCGACGCCCTCGCGTGTCGGATCGGCGCGTTTCCGCAATTTCTACACGCCCGAGCGCGACGACATGTTCGTCGGTTTTCGCACCTGCGCGAGGTAAGGACGAAAAAAACGGCTGCCGAGGCAGCCGTTTTTTTGTGTTACAGACCGATTAACGGTCGCCGTACGAGCGGCGCGCGCCGTCGGTCGAACGCGGGTTGGAACCCTTGTAGCCGCCGCCGGTCGAGCCTTCCTTGCGCGGAGCGCCCGGCTTGCTGAAGGTGCGCTGGCCCGGCTTGGCCGCGGTGCGGTTGTCGCCCGGCTTCCAGCTGCCTGGACGTGCCGCCGAACGCGGCGCCGATGCGCTGCGCTTTGGCTCGAAGCCTTCGATCACGTTCACCGGAATGAGCTGCTTGGTGAAGCGCTCGATGCGCTTGACGTTCATGCCTTCGGCGTGGTTCACCAGCGAGATCGCCAGCCCGTTGCGACCGGCACGGCCGGTGCGGCCGATGCGGTGCACATAGTCTTCCGGGAACTTCGGCAGGTCGTAGTTGAACACGTGCGTGATGTTCGGTACGTCGATGCCGCGCGCGGCGACGTCGGTTGCGACCAGCACCTTGACTTGCCCGCGGCGCAGGCTGTCGAGGGTGCGGTTGCGCGCGCCCTGGTGCATGTCGCCATGCAGTGCGGCGGCCGAGAAACCGGCGATGTTCAGGCGGTCGGCGATGGTGTCGGCGTCACGCTTGGTTGCGGTGAACACGACAGCCTGGTCGAGCGTTTCGTCGCGCAGCAGGTGGTCCAGCAGGCGATTCTTGTGCGACAGGTCGTCGACAAAGTGAACCCGCTGCGAGATGTTGTCGTGGCGGCTGGACGAGCTGGCGATCTGGATGACCATCGGATCGTTGGTGATGCGGCGCGCCATGTTGCCCACCATGCCGTCGAGCGTTGCCGAGAACAGCATGGTCTGGCGATTGGCCGGAGTCGCTGCGATGATCTTCTCGATGTCGTCGATGAAACCCATGTCGAGCATGCGGTCGGCTTCGTCGAGTACCAGTATTTCCAGCTGCGAGAAATCGATCTTGCCCGATTCCATATGGTCGATCAGGCGGCCCGGGGTCGCGACCAGGATTTCCGGATTGCGCGACAGGAGCTGCATCTGTTTCGGGTAAGGCATGCCGCCCAGGATGGAAACGGCCTTGATGCGGCGGATCTGGGTACCGTATTTTTCGGTGGCGGTGGTCACTTGCAGCGCCAGTTCGCGGGTCGGGGTCAGCACCAGCATTTTAGGCTGCGCCGGCTTGAAACGAGGACGCTCGCCGCGGGCACGCGCCGATTGCGCGTCCTGGTTGGCGGTACGGGCGGCCGCGGACTGCTCGCCAATTGCGAACTTGTGCAATGCCGGCAGCATGAACGCGGCGGTCTTGCCGGAGCCGGTTTGCGAGGAGACGAGCAGGTCGCGGCCAGCGATGGCGGCAGGAACGGCTTGTTCCTGGACCGGTGTCGGCTTGGTGTAACCTGCATCGGTAACTGCTTTTACGATAGACGCGTGGAGGCCTAGTGCTTCAAAACTCATTATGTTCTTTTCTTTCGGTATAGATCAGCGCCCGAGCAAACGCATCGAGCGCAAAATAGCAACGCTAACCAACACAACGAAATGACTCAAAAATGAAAGAAATTTCGGCACAAAAGCTTTGCGCCGGGACGGTGTCAGGTGCGACACACAAGGCGGGAGGGCTTTATGGAGGGTATCCGTGGGATACGCCTAGGCTTGCGAAGCTGCTAGTTTTACTTCTATGTAACTGCTTTGGAATCGCGAAGCTTGATTGCGAAAAACTTATTGCAGCGCACAAACAGAACTATACCGTAGTTTCGCTTCGCTTGCACGCTTAATTCCCACTTGTGTGGCATGGCGAAACAATGACGGCCCACGAAAAATCGGGGACAGACCCCAATTGTTTGGAATGTTTCCAAACAATTGGGGTCTGTCCCCGATTTTTTCGCGTGGCGTCAGCCGGCGTGCTTGCCGCCGCGCTTGCTGCGTGGCTCGGCGACCAAGGTCTTGCTGCCGCGCTTGGCCGCGTTCTTGATCTTGTCGACCGCGGCGGCGGTCCGGGCCTTGAACTTCTGTGCGCCGCTCAGCTTGGCGGCCGGACGGGCCTGTTTGCCGCTGCGCTCGGCTTCGAACGCCATCACGGCGTTCTCGACGATGTTCTCGGCAATGTCGCGGTCCGCCGAGGTCGAGATTTTCGGCACCAAAATGGTCGAGCCGACCTTGAGGCGGCTCTTGGCCGGAATATTGTTGGCCTGGCGGATCACTTCCGGGGTGGTCCCGAATTTCGACGCGAGCGTACTGATGCTGACCTTGGCGTTGGTGATCTTGTGCGTGGTCCAGGTCGACAGTGCGCGGCCCCATTGCGCCAGGTTCAGGTGGAACTTCTCGGCATTTTCCTGCGGCAGCAAAATCTTGGTCTGTTCATCGCCGGTGATGACGGGACGTTTGAACTGGGGGTTGAGGGCCTTGAATTCGTCGACCGACAGCTCGGCCAGCTGCGCCGCAATGGCCAGGTCGATATCGCTGGTCTTGTCGACCGCGGTAAAGTAGGGCTCGTTATCGATCACGGGCAGGCTCAGGCCGTACTGCCCCGGGTTGGCGATGATGTTCTTGACCGCCTGCAGCTTCGGCACGTAGTTGCGCGTCTCGGCCGGCATCAGCTCGGCCAGGCTTTCGAAGTCGGTCGGCTTGCCCAGCGCCTGGTTTTTCTTGATGGCGCGCTGCACGTTGCCTTCACCCCAGTTGTAGGCGGCCAGGGCAAGTTGCCAGTCGCCAAACATTCCATACAGCTTTTGCAGGTAGGACAGGGCGGCGTCGGTCGAGGCCAGCACGCCGCGCCGCTCGTCCTTGAACATGTTCTGCTTGAGGTTGAAGTCGCGCCCTGTGCCTGGCACGAACTGCCACATCCCGGCCGCGTCCGCGCTGGAATAGGCTTGCGGATTGAACGCGGACTCGATAATCGGCAGCAAGGCCAGTTCGGTCGGCATGTGGCGCTTTTCGAGCTCCTGGACCACGTGGAACAGGTAGCGCGAGGCGCGCGCCGAGGTGCGCGCGATGTAGTCGGGACGGGTGCTGTACCAGGTGACGTGCTTGCTGACGAGCTCGTTGTCGATGTCGGGAATCGCATAACCACTGCGAATACGGCCCCAGACGTCGGTTTCCTTGTATTCCTCGGCGCTGCGCAGCGCGGGAAGCGTGTTCAGCAGGGCGGACTTGCCGGCCGGCTGCGAGCCGGATGCCACGAAAGGGCCTGGCGAGCTATCGATCGCGTGGCTGAGGGCGGGAGCTAGCAGGATAACGAGCGCGGCCAGAGCGGGGGTAGTGCGGGTAAGTAGGTGCATGGCGTTCCATTGTGGCGTCCCGGAATTGCGGACTGACGAATGAATATGAACGGAGTGTACTGAGCTGTGTTCGCGTGAGTCAAGAACTATGTCCGTGCGCCGATGAAATTTTTTGACAACTATTTTGCATAATGAAAACATTCGGGGGAGGGAGTATGCCTCAACAATATCAAGTTGCCATTATGCTCCTCACGAACATAATGCGCATACTACCCGGGAGTATGCCAGCTTGCGCCCCATGATCGCGCCGCCCCGGGCCGGGGCCGCCCCTACGCTGCGGGCGCGACGCGAATGGGCGCCAGTACCCGGGCTCGCTTCGCAGTGTTTCAAAGTACATTACGGGGGAAGCGGCGCTATGAGTGTGCGCAAAGAGTGCGTACAATTTGCCTGTCGCGCCCTGCGCATCCAGAACTGAAAGCATTCCCATGAGCACCCCGAACCTGAACGCCACCGATGAGCAGATCATTGCGGCAACCCAAAACTGGCTGGAAAAAGCGGTGATCGGGCTTAACCTGTGTCCGTTCGCCAAGGCCGTGCACGTGAAAAAGCAGGTGCGCTACGTGGTGTCGAACGCGACTACCCCGGAAGCGCTGCTCGAAACGCTGATGGATGAATTGCAGCACCTGTCGGACACGGACCCGGAACAGGTCGACACCACGCTGCTGATCCATCCATTCGTGCTCAATGATTTCCTGGACTACAACGAGTTCCTCGATATCGCCGACGCGGCGCTGGAGCACATGCAGCTCGAGGGCGAATTGCAGCTCGCCAGTTTCCACCCGCAGTACCAGTTCGCCGACACCGACGTCAACGACATCACCAATTACACCAACCGCTCGCCGTACCCGACCCTGCACCTGCTGCGCGAGGAGAGTATCGAGCGCGCGGTCGAGGCTTTCCCCGAGGCCTCGGAGATTTTCGACAAAAACATCGACACGTTGGAAAAGCTGGGCCATGAAGGCTGGGATGCGCTCGATGTCGGTCCGGCCAAGTGATGGCCCGATGAGTATTCCGCAACGTCCCGATACGCCCTGCGTGGCGGTGTGCTCGACCACCTTCGACGAGGTGTGCCGCGGCTGCGGGCGCACGGTCGTCGAAGTGGCGCACTGGGTCGCCTTGAGCGACGAGCAAAAGGAACGCGTGTGGCAGCGCATCCTGTCCCAGGGTTACCCGCGCCGCAATAAGTAGCCGGCTCGAGCGGCTCAGAAGCTGCCGATGAAGTCCTTCTTGCCGATCTCGACGCCGTTATGGCGCAAGATGTCGTACGCGGTCGTGGCGTGGAAGTAGAAGTGCGGCAGCGCATAGTGCAGCAGGTATACCTGCCCCTTGAACTGCTTTGCGTTGGGGCCGCTGCTGGTGGTGATGTCGCGCGCGGCGCTCGCCTCGATGCTCTCGCGCGGCAGGCTGTCGATGAAGTCGACCGTCCTGGCGATGCGCTGCTTCAGGTCCGCGAAGCTTTGTTCCGTGTCTTCAAACTTGGGCACCTCGACCCCTGCCAGGCGCGCCGCCGCGCCTTTGGCGAAGTCGGCCGCAACCTGGACCTGGCGCGTGAACGCGAACATGTCCGGGTACAGGCGTGCCTGCAGCAGCGCCGCCGGCTCTATCTTTTTCTCCGTGGCATGGGCCTCGGTCTTGTCGATGATGGCCGACAGGCTGGTCAGGATTTGCTTGAATACCGGCACTGATGCTGCGTACATGGAAAAAGTCATGGAAGTCCCCTTGGAAAAAGTGCTGTGATGATAGCAAGAGGCGCCGCTTTGCGCTTGGAGCACGTCCAAGCGTGGCCGATCGGGCCAGCCGGCCGCTTGTTGATGACTTGCAACACCTTTTCCGTGCATAATTCCAAAAGAAAAGATTAATTGTCTCCTTATCAGCGAACGCCCCCTCAGCGGGCATAGATAATGAATAACATGTTGGCAAGTATTCGCATGGCAGATACGCCTTACCGACGCTTGCGCGCCAGGCTTGGCGCCCTGTATGGGCTATCGATCTACGGCGCGCTGCTGCTGGTGCTCGTCGGCGGCCTTGTCGTTCCGGCCGTGATCGGCAGTTATTTTCTGGTCGGGGTGCAGGAGCGTGGGGCGGCCGAGGCTGCGCTCACCGAATCGCTGCGGCGCAATGTCGATATCCTGGCGCTCGGGATGCGCGATTCCCTGCGCGACAACAACCCGGAAGCGGCCCTCTCGCTGATCGAATCGATCATGCGCGACCACTCCGTGCACGAGGTCAAGGTCACGGGCCGTGCCGACACCGAGTTCGTGCATGTGCGCTCGCCCGAGCGCACGCTTGGCCAGGTGTACCGCGCCGAGCGCGACATCCTGATTCCGGGCGGGCGCATCGGACGCATCTCGGTCGAGATGGACGACGCGCGCAGCCAGCAGGAACTGCGCAGCAAGCAGTACAACTATGCGCTGGTGCTGGCCGGGCAGATCGCGGTGTCGCTGCTGCTGATCGTGCTGTTTCTGAACAAGCGCCTGCTCTCGCCGCTGCGCAAGCTGATGAACTTTTCGGACCGCCTCTCGCGCGGGGACTTCGAAACCGAGCTGGGACTGGGCGGCGGCGACGAACTGGGACGCCTGGCCGGCCAGATGGAGCAGATGCGGGTGGCGATCAAGCACCTGTTCGAGGACATCGGGCGGCGCGAGGAGCGCTTTCGCACCATCGTCACCCAGGTGCCGGGCGCGGTGTTCCGGGTGCGTCCGGGCGGCCCGATCGATTTCATCAGCAACGCGATCGAGGAGATCTCGGGCTATCCGGCGGCGCTGTTCATGCGCAGCACCACCGAGGCCTGGTCCAACATCGTCCTGCCGGAAGACCGGCGCCGCCAGCGCCGCATCACGCGCGAGGCGATCGCCGCCGGGCGCGCGTATGAACTCGAATACCGCATCATCGACGCGGCCGGCACCGAGCGCTGGGTCGAGGAGAACGGGCAGCCCCAGTTCGATGCGAGCGGCGCCCCGTGCTGGGTCGACGGCATGATCTCGGACATCAGCGAGCGCAAACATAACGAGATGCGCATCGAGGACTTGCTGGCCGAGCAGGGCGCAATCCTCGATAACGTGATGTTCGGCGTGATGTTTTCACGCAACCGCTGCGTGGTGTCGATGAACCGGCGCTGCGAGGAGCTGTTCGGCTACCGCAACGGCGAGATGACCGGGCTGTCGACCTCGATCGTATTCCCCAGCCGGGAAGAGTTCGAGCTGGCCGGCGAGCGCCAGGACCCGATCCTGGCGCAGGGCATTTACTTTACCGAGGAGCGCCAGTACCGCAAGCGCGACGGCACGCTGTTCTGGTGCCTGGTGAGCGCCAGCGCAATCGACCCGGGCTGTCCCAACGACGGCAGCATCTGGGTGTATGCCGACATCAGCGAGCGCAAGCAGGCCGAGGAAAAACTGCGTCTTGCCGCCACCGTGCTCGAACACATCGCCGACGGGGTGATGATGATCGACGTGGACGGGCGCATCGTGGCGACCAATCCGGCCTTCACGCAAATTACCGGCTATGCCGCAATCGAAGCGATCGGCCAGGATTCGAGCCTGACGCGCTCGTCGCGCCACGACGACGCGTTCTACCGCAGGCTGTGGAAGGACCTGGTCGACACCGGCTTCTGGCGCGGCGAGATCTGGAAGCTGCGCAAGAACGGCGAACTGTACCTGGAGTGGGCGACCCTGTCGGCGGTGCGCGACAACGGCGGCGCCTGCACCCACTACGTGAGCGTGTTCAGCGATATCACCCAGGTCAAGCAGGCGCAGGACAAGCTCGATCACATGGCGCACCACGATCCCTTGACCACGCTGCCGAACCGCCTGCTGTTCCACGTCCGGCTCCAGCATGCCTTGCTGCGCGCCGGGCGCGAGGACCAGCAGCTGGCGCTCCTGTTCATCGACCTGGACCGCTTCAAGAACGTCAACGACACGCTCGGCCACCACGTCGGCGACGAGCTGCTCAAGCAGGTCGCCGCCGCGCTGGCCGGCAAGCTGCGCGAAGGCGATACCCTGGCGCGCCTCGGCGGCGACGAGTTCATCGTCCTGCTCGAGGATGTCGACGGCGAATTCGGCGCCGGCCACGTGGCCGAAAAGCTGGTGTCGATGTTCGAACGGCCTTTCCTGGTCTCCGACCACGAGCTGTTCGTGACGGGCAGCGTCGGCATCAGCCTGTTCCCGAAGGATGCGACCGACCTGAACATGTTGATCCGCAATGCCGACGTGGCGATGTACCAGGCCAAGGCGCGCGGGCGCAACTGCTACCAGTTCTACGCGGCGTCGATGAGCGGCGAAGGGGTCGAACGGCTGCGCCTGGAAGCGCTGCTGCGGCGCTCGATCGAGAAGAACGAGATCTTCCTGAACTACCAGCCGCAGGTCGAGATCGACAGCGGCCGCCTGATCGGGGTCGAGGCGCTGGTGCGCTGGCACAACCCGGAGCTGGGGCTGGTGCCGCCGGTGCGCTTCATCGGGCTGGCCGAGGATACCGGCTTCATCAACCAGCTCGGCAAATGGGTGCTGTACGAAGCGTGCCGCCAGATGATGCGCTGGCAGGAGGACGGACTGTATGTGCCGAAGATCGCGGTCAACCTGTCGGTCAAGCAGTTCGAGCGCGGCGGCATGGTCAGCCTGGTGGCCGCGATCCTGCAGGAGACCGGGCTGGCGCCCGAGCGCTTGCAGCTGGAAGTGACCGAGTCGGTGATCATGAACACCGGCGACGCGATGGGCTTCGTCAATGACCTGCACGCGATCGGGGTCGGCCTGGCGATCGACGATTTCGGCACTGGTTACTCTTCGCTCGCCTATCTCAAGCAGATGCCGGTGCAAACGCTCAAGATCGACCGCAGCTTCATCAAGGATATCTCGACCGACGTCAACGACGAGGCCATCACGATCGCCATCATCCAGCTTGGCAAGAGCCTGAACCTGTCGGTCATCGCCGAAGGTGTCGAGACCGAGGAGCAGGCCGCATTCCTGCTGCGCCACGGATGCCTGCATGCGCAAGGTTATTTCTACAGCCGGCCGATGCTTGCGGCCGATCTGCTCGAGCGCTGGTGCACGCGCGGCGCGCTGCTGACCTGAGCGAAACGCCGGTTCAGCCGAGGGCGGCGTGCAGCAGCGTGCGCAGGTTGCACTGCCGCTGCCACGCGCTGCGCTCGGCGTTGCTGCGCGCCAGCGCGGCCAGTTCGGCGTCGCCGCACGCGAGCTGGGCCTGCAGCAGCCGTTCGGCCAGCGCCGGGTCCGGCAGCACGGTGCCGAAGAAGGCCACCACGTCGTGCCGCTGGATCAGCAGGGTGGGGAAGTTCTCCACGTCGAGTTCGCCCACGACATCGGCCTGGTCTTCGATATCGATCCAGATGAAGTGCATGTCGGGATGGCGCGCGGCCAGCTCCTCGAACGTGCCGCGGTACGAGGTGCAGGTGCCGCACCAGGCCGCGCACAGGCAGGCGACGACCCAGCGCCCGTCCGCCAGCGCCTGAGCAATGGCAGCGCGGTTATCGAAGTCGAGGGTCTGGCTATGCATGAGCGCATTTTATATCATGCGCCTGATCCTGGCCCTGGCGGCGCGGTAAAATACGCGCATGTCTATCATTCTCGCTATTGAAACCTCTTCCGAAGTCGCTTCCTGCGCCCTGTCGATGGGCGAGGCCGTCCTCGCGCGCGAATCGTCGGGCGTGCGCACCCATTCGCAGGCGATCCTCCCGATGATCCAGGAGCTGCTGGCGCAGGCCGGCATCGGCTTGCGCCAGTGCGACGCGATTGCGTTCGGGGCCGGACCCGGCTCGTTTACCGGGGTGCGCACCGCCTGCGGCATTGCGCAGGGACTCGCCTTCGGCGCCGCCTTGCCGGTGCTGCCGCTGGTCACGCTGGCCGCCATGGCGCTGGCCTGCCATCGCGAAACCGGCGCCACCGAAATCCTGACCGTGCTCGACGCGCGCATGGGCGAAGTCTACTGGGCGCAGTACCATTACGCCAACGGCTTGCAGGTGCTGGCCGAGGCGGCCCTGTGCGCGCCCGGCGCGCTCGCGCCACTGGCGCGGGAACGCCCGCTTACTGCCTGCGGCAATGGCTTGTCGGCCTACCCGCAAGCGTTCGCGCAGCAACCGTTCGCGTCCGGCGCGCGCGCCGACATCATGCCGCACGCGCGCGAGATCGCGCTGCTCGGACAGATCGAACTGGCGGCCGGCGCCGGCCTGGCCGCCGCCGCCGCCCAGCCGCTTTACCTGCGCAACAAGATCGCGTTCACCAGTTCGGAGCGGCTGGCCATCAACGCGGCCAAGGCCGGCGCATGAGCGCTGCGCCCGAGCACGAGCGGTTCGACTATGCTCCCATGGTGGCGGCCGACATCGACGAAGTGCTCGAACTCGAGCACAGCGTGTATCCGCATCCCTGGACGCGCGGCAATTTCCTTGATTCGCTGGCAAGCGGCTACGAGGCCTGGGTGCTGCGCGACGAGCACTGGAACCTGGTCGGCTACTTCCTGATGATGCCCGCGGTTCATGAGGCGCACCTGCTCAATATTGCGGTGGCGGCGAACCGGCAGGGCCAGGGGCTGGGCCGCTACCTGCTCGACAAGGTGGCCGCCTGCGCGCGCGGGCTGTCGATGGAGTCGATCCTGCTCGAGGTGCGCCCGACCAACCTGCGCGCCCTGAAAATATACAAGGAATACGGATTTACCGAGATCGGCCGGCGCAAGGCGTACTATCCGGACCATCAAGGTCAACGCGAGGATGCCATCGTGATGAGGTTTTTCTTATGAACGGCGTAAGCGGGCGCAGCGCGGCGTTCCTGGACGAGATGGGCATCGGCCCGCTATGGATGCCGCGCTCGAACGCGCCGCTCGAGGCGGCACAGCCCGAGAGCGCGCCGGCGCCCGCAGCGGCGGGCGGCGAGGCCGGCGCAAGCGCGCCCACCGACGAACAGATCGCGCAGATGGACTGGGCCGGACTGAGGGCCGCAATTGCCGCCTGCACGCGCTGCTCGGCGTGCAAGGGCGCTCGCACGCCGGTGCACGGCAGCGGCGCGCACACGGCGCGCTGGCTGGTGGTGGCCGGCGCCAGCACGGCGGCCGACGAAAACGAGGGCGTGCCGTTGGCCGGTGAGCCCGGCAAGCTGCTCGACAACATGCTGGCAGCGGCCGGCCATGCGCGCGCCAGCGACGCGTACGTGACCAACCTGATCAAGTGCCGCCCGCTCAGCGCCGGCGGCGCGGAGCGCGCGCCGACCCAGGACGAGGCGCTGGCCTGCCGTCCCTACCTCGAGCGCGAACTGGCCCTGTGCGGGGCCGGCGGCGTGCTCACGCTCGGCCAGATCGCGGCCAATGGCTTGCTCGGCCGGCCGCTGCAGGAGCCGCTGGCCGGCGCGCGCGGCAGCGTGCACCAATTGGCCGGCGCGGCGCTGGTGGCGACCCTGCATCCGGGCGAGCTGCTGCGGCGCGGCGCCGACAAGGCGCTGGCATGGGCCGACCTGTGCCTGGCGAAGGCACACGATGCCGGACCCGGCTGACACCTTCCAGGCGCGCTTCGAGCGCCGCTGGGGCCACCTGAGGCTGGCCCACGTGCGCGCGCTGGCCTGGCTGCTGGACGCACCCGACCTGCTCGATCCGTTCGATCCCCACTGGCAGGGCAGGATCGCCTCGCTGGGGCAGCCGGGGCTTGAAGTGGCGCAGTGGCTGGCGCGGCTCGACCAGGACCCGGCGCGGCTTGACGCTGCGCTCGGCGCGCGCGTGCATACCCGTCTTGGCCTGTACGCCGAAAAGCTGATGGCGTTTTATTTCAGCGAACACGGGCAACTGGTGGCGCACGGTTTGCAGGTGCGCGCCAGCCGCAACGACACCGTCGGCGAGTTCGACTTCCTGCTCGAGGCCGGGCCCGGCGCGCTCGAACATATCGAATTTGCCACCAAGTTCTACCTGCTCGAAGGCAGCGCGGGCGCGCGCTTCGACACCTTCGTCGGGCCCAACCTGGCCGACAGCCTGGGCGCGAAGATGCGCAAGATAATGGAGCGCCAGCTGGCGCTGGCGGCCCATCCGGCGGCGCAGGCGGTGCTGCCGCGCCCGGTGGTCAAGGCCAGTGCGCTGGTCAAGGGATGGCTGTTTTATCCGGCCGGCGCGCTCTCTCCGATGGGCGGGATCTCGGCCCGGCACTGCCGCGGCTTCTGGTGCGCCCTGGCCGAGGTGGAGCGGCTCGCGCCCGACAACTGGGTGGTGCTGCCGCGCCTGCAATGGCTGGCCCCGTTCAAGGCCGGCAACGAGGATGGCTTGCTCAGCGGCGCCCAGTTGCAGGCGGCGCTGGGCGCGCAGTTCGAGGCCACGCCGGCCCCGGTGCTGGTGGCCGCGGTGCGCCGCCAGGAAGGCGGCCTGGTCGAAGTCGAACGGGGTTTCGTGGTGCCGGACAACTGGCGGGCGCGCGCCGCGCTGCGTCGGCAGCAGGCCGGCTAGAAGCGCGCTAGTGTTTGTGTTCGCCGATCAGGGCCAGCGAGTCGTGCTCGCGCTGGTTGGCGGCGTGGCGCTTCATGATCAGGTACATGATGCCCGCCACCGATGCCCCGAACAGCACGATGATGACGTTCAGTTCCAGGTTGAGCGTGATCATGATCGCGTACACCGCCAGCATGGTCAGGATCGACAGGTTTTCGTTGAAGTTCTGAACCGCGATCGAGTGCCCGGCGCTCATCAGGACGTGGCCGCGGTGCTGCAGCAGCGCGTTCATCGGCACCACGAAGAAACCGGACAGGATGCCGATCAGGATCAGCAGCGGATAGGCCACGAACACCGAGGTGACCATGGTCATGCACATCACGATCAGGCCCATCGCGATCCCGAGCGGAATCACGGTCAGCGATTTTCTGAGCGGGATCAGGCGCGCCGAGGCGGCCGCCCCGATCGCCACGCCGAGCGCGACCACGCCGACCAGGCTGGTGGCCTTGTCGAACGTCAGGTGCAGCGACTTCTCGGCCCACTTGAGCACGATCAGCTGCAAGGTCGCGCCGGCGCCCCAGAACAAGGTGGTGACGGCCAGCGAGATCTGGCCCAGCTTGTCTTTCCACAGCGTGGCCGAGCAGTTGGCGAAATCGGCGATCAGCTTGGCCGGATTGCGTTCCTGGTGCGCATATGAGGCGCCGGTATCGGGAATGCGCAGGTTGAACAGGGCCGCCAGCAGGTACACCAGCACCACCACGCACAGCGCGGCCTCGGTCGGCGTGTCGACGCCGGTGTCGATCACCGGCAGCTCGAAGCCGAGCAGCCAGGACGAGGCGCGCGTGCTGACCAGGGCCCCGCCCATGACGGTGCCGAGGATGATCGACATCACGGTCAGGCCTTCGATCCAGCCGTTGGCCGCGACCAGTTTCTCGGGCGGCAGCAGTTCGGTCAGGATGCCGTACTTGGCGGGCGAGTACACGGCCGCGCCGAAGCCGACCACGGCGTAGGCCAGCAGCGGATGGATGTGGAAGAAAATCAGGATGCAGCCGAACACCTTGATCAGGTTCGCAATGAACATGACGCGCCCCTTGGGCAGGGCATCGGCGAAGGCGCCCACGAAGGCGGCCAGCAGGACATAGAACAGCACGAACGACAGCTTCAGGAGCGGGGTCAGCGATGCGGGCGCATTCATGGAAGTGAGCAGATCGATCGCCACGAACAGCAAGGCGTTATCCGCCAGCGACGAGAAAAACTGCGCCGCCATGATGGTATAAAAACCACGATTCATTCGAGAAGTTCTAAAAACATGTGTGGGTTGCTTTATACCATGAATGATACGGGGGGAGCCAAAGAAATCCACGCTGCATGGCAGGCCGGGTCCGGTAAAATAGGGCTTCTTGCCAACTTCAACATTCGCTCCATGCCACGGCCCATCAGCGCTACCATCCATCTCGATTCCATGCAGCACAACCTGGAGCGCGCACGCGCCTGCTCGCCAGGCGCCAAGGTGTGGGCGGTGGTCAAGGCCAATGCCTACGGGCACGGGCTGGAACGCGCCATGCGCGGCTTCGCCAGCGCCGATGGCCTGGCCCTGGTCGAGACCGAGAATGCGCTGCGCCTGCGCGAACTGGGCTGGACCAAACCGATAATGTTGCTTGAGGGTATTTTCGACGCATCCGACGCGACCCTGCTGGCCGAGCACGGTATCGAGAGCGCGGTCCACTGCCGCGAGCAGATCGCGCTGCTGGCCGCGGCCGCCCTGCAGCGTCCGATCGACGTCCACCTGAAAATGAATACCGGCATGAACCGGCTCGGCTTCAAGCCGTCCGAATTCGCGGCCGCGCATGCGCGCCTGCGCGCCATCCCGGCGGTGCGCAACATTTCCCTGATGACCCATTTCGCCAATGCCGACGCGCCCGGGCACCCGGCCCTGACGGTGCGCGAGCAGCTCAGGCAGTTCTGCAGCGGCGCCGAGGGCATCGCCGGCGCGCGCAGCCTGTCCAATTCGGGCGCGGTGCTGCGCCAGGCGGCGCTCGCGGCCGAGCTCTCGAACGACTGGGTGCGCCCCGGGGTCATGCTGTACGGCGCCAGCCCGGGCCCGGCCAGCGCGGCCGAATTCGGCCTGCTGCCAAGCATGACGCTGGCCAGCGAAATCATCGCGCTCCAGCAGCTTGAAGCGGGCGACATGATCGGCTACGGCAGCGCATTCGCCGCGCGCGGCCCGATGACGGTCGGGGTCGTCGCCTGCGGCTACGCCGACGGCTACCCGCGCCACGCCGCCAGCGGAACTCCGGTGCTGGTGGACGGGGTGCGCTGCGCACTGCTGGGACGGGTCTCGATGGACATGATGACGGTCGACCTGAGCGGCGTGGCCACGGCGCGCGTGGGCAGCCGGGCGATCCTGTGGGGCGCCGGCCTGCCGATCGACGAGGTGGCCCATGCGGCCGGTACCATCGGCTATGAATTGATGTGCGCGCTGGCCGCGCGCGTGCGCGTAGTGGAAGGCAAGCTGGACCCCCATGGCAAAAGCTAAGACGAATTACACCTGCAGCGACTGCGGCGCGGTGAGCAACAAGTGGACCGGCCAGTGCGCCGCCTGCCAGCAATGGAACACCCTGGTCGAGACGCTGATCGAAGCGCCCGGCCTGAACCGCCTGTCCAACCCCCAGCACAAGAGCCTGGCGCAAACCGCGCCGGTGCTGTCGCTGGCCGACATCGAAGCGGTCGACGTGCCGCGCTTTGGCAGCGGCATCGAGGAATTCGACCGCGTGCTGGGCGGCGGCCTGGTGCCGGGCGCGGTGGTGCTGATCGGCGGCGACCCCGGCATCGGCAAGTCGACCCTGCTGCTGCAGGCGCTGGCCAACATCTCGCACGCACGCAGCACGCTGTACGTGAGCGGCGAGGAGTCCGGGGCCCAGATCGCGCTGCGCGCGCGCCGCCTGGCGCTCGAGGCGAGCGAGCTCAAGCTGCAGGCCGAAATCCAGCTCGAAAAGATCCTCGGCACGCTGGCCGAGCTCAAACCCGAAGTGGCGGTGATCGACTCGATCCAGACCGTGTATTCGGACGCGCTCAGCTCGGCCCCCGGCTCGGTGGCGCAGGTGCGCGAGTGCGCCGCCCAGCTGACCCGGGTGGCCAAGCAGAGCGGCATCACCATCATCCTGGTCGGCCACGTGACCAAGGAAGGCGCGCTGGCCGGCCCGCGCGTGCTCGAGCACATCGTCGACACCGTGCTGTACTTCGAAGGCGACACCCAGTCCAGCTTCCGGCTGGTGCGCGCGATCAAGAACCGCTTCGGCGCCGTCAACGAGCTGGGCGTGTTCGCGATGACCGAGAAGGGGCTCAAGGGCGTGTCGAACCCGTCGGCACTGTTCCTGTCGCAGCACGACAACCAGGTGCCGGGCTCGTGCGTGATGGTCACGCAGGAGGGCACCCGCCCGCTGCTGGTCGAGATCCAGGCGCTGGTCGACACCAGCCACCTGCCCAACGCGCGCCGGCTGTCGGTGGGCCTGGAGCAGAACCGGCTGGCGATGCTGCTGGCGGTGCTGCACCGGCATGCCGGCATCGCCGCCTTCGACCAGGATGTGTTCATCAACGCGGTGGGCGGGGTAAAGATCACCGAACCGGCGGCCGACCTGGCGGTGCTGCTGGCGATCAACTCGTCAATGCGCAACAAGGCGCTGCCGCGCGGGCTGGTGGTGTTCGGCGAGGTTGGCCTGGCCGGCGAGATCCGGCCCGCACCGCGCGGACAGGAACGCCTGCGCGAAGCGGCCAAGCTCGGCTTTTCGATCGCGATGATTCCGAAATCGAATGCGCCCAAGCAGAAAATCGAAGGCATGACGATCGTGCCGGTCGAGCGCATCGACGAAGCGTTCAACAAGCTGCGCGAATTGGACTGAGTGATTTCGCGCAAAAAAAAGTGCGGAGCAGCAATATATAATGCGGCATTTCATCCTCACCTGGTATCGGATTCAACGTGTTTTCAGAACAGCGACAATCTCCCCGCAAGATCTTGAAGGTCAAGGCCAGTTTCGTCCCGGAAGACGGCGCGGCGGCAGTGGCGGGACGCTCGGTCGACGTTGGCAGCAACGGCATGTCGATCACCCTGGCCGGCCCGCTCAAGATGGGCCAGGCCGGGCAGCTCAGCTTCGAGCTCTTCCTCGATGGCAAGGCCACCACCATTGACACCCGCTCCAAGGTTGTCTATTGCATCTTCAGCAATGGCGAATTCAAGGTCGGGTTCCAGTTTCTCAATCTGGCCCTGAGCGCGATGGCGCTGCTGGCCAAATACCTGCGCTAGCGCCGGCGGCGCCTTGGTTTTGCGGCGAACGTGTAAAATTGAGCGGCGCCGGAACCGCCTGTCCCCTGGCCGGCTTTGCGGCGCTTACGGAGGAGGCGATGATTCGCCAAAACTTCACATACAGCGACATGGATGTGTGGCTCAACGACAAGCGGGTCACCGAGATCGAATGCCTGGTGCCGGACCTGACCGGTGTGGCACGCGGCAAGATCTTGCCGCGCACGAAGTTTACCGAGGAACGCGGCATGCGCATGCCGGAAGCCGTGCTCGGGATGACCGTCACGGGTAACTACCCGGCCGAGGATGCGCCCTACACGCGCGCCATTTCGGTCACCGACCGCGACATGGTCCTCAAGGCCGACCCGAGCACGATCACGATGGTGCCGTGGGCGGTCGACCCGACCGCGCAGGTGATCCACGACTGTTTTTTCGGCGACGGCACGCTGGTCGATTTCGCGCCGCGCTCGGTGCTGCGGCGCGTGCTCAAGCTGTACGCCGAGCAGGGCTGGCGCGCCAGCGTCGGGCCCGAGCTCGAGTTCTACCTGACCGCCCAGAATATGGATCCGAACCTGCCGCTCAAGTCCCCGATCGGGCGCAGCGGGCGCTCCGAGACCAGCCGCCATATCTACAGCATCGACGCGGTCAACGAATTCGACCCGCTGTTCGAAGACATCTACGATTACTGCGACCTGATGCAGCTCGACGTGGACACCCTGATCCACGAGACCGGCGCCGGCCAGATGGGCATCGACTTCCTGCACGGCGATCCGCTCGCGATGGCCGACAACGTGTTCTTCTTCAAGCGCACGGTGCGCGAAGCGGCGCTCAAGCACGGCATGTACGCCACCTTCATGGCCAAGCCGATGGCCAATGAGCCGGGCTCGGCGATGCACCTGCACCAGAGCCTGGCCGACGCGCGCACCGGCGCGAGCCTGTTCAGCCTGCCGGACGGCGCGGCCGCGCCGGCGTTCTACCATTACATCGGCGGGCTGCAGCGCTACATGCCGGCCGCCATGGCGCTCGCTGCGCCCTACGTCAATTCCTACCGGCGCATCGTGCGCCACACCGATGCGCCGGTCAATGTGCAGTGGGGGCGCGACAACCGCACGGTCGGGTTTCGCGTGCCCGAGTCGGCCCCGCATGACAGGCGGGTGGAAAACCGCGTGATCGGGGCCGACGCCAATCCCTACCTTGCCATTGCCGTCACGCTGGCCTGCGGCTATCTCGGCATGACCGAGCGCATCGAGCCGAGCCCGATCACCGAGGGCAGCGCGCGCGAACGCGACTTCGAGCTGCCGCAGGGGCTGCCCGAAGCGCTGCGCCTGCTGCGCGCCGAGGACAAGCTGGGCGCGGTGCTCGGCGAGCGCTTCGTCGACGTGTACGCGGCCATCAAGGACCAGGAGCACCTCGAATTCATGACCGTCATCAGCCCCTGGGAGCGCGAGCACCTGCTGCTGCACGTCTGAGCCGCTTGCAAACATGGCTACAATGCCGGACTATCCCGGCGGTACAATCATGGTTTTTTCCGGAGGTTTGAATATGGTGGCAGTCTCTCGGCAAGCGCGCTTGAAGCGGCGCCTCGCACTCGGCCTGGGCTTGCTGGCGGCGACGCTCGGGTTCGGCGCGCCCGCGGCGGCCCAGCAGGAAGAAAAAGTGCTCAATGTCTACAACTGGTCCGACTACATCGCCGAAGACACCGTCAGGAATTTTGAGAAGGAAACCGGCATCAAGGTCCGCTATGATGTCTTCGACAACAACGAAATCCTGCACTCGAAGCTGGTCGCGGGCAAGTCGGGCTACGACATCGTGGTGCCGACGGCGCAGTGGGCGCGCCTGCAGATCGACGCCGGCCTGCTGCGCAAGCTCGACAAGAGCAAGCTGGGCAACCTGGGCAACCTGGATCCGGCGATCCAGGCCAAGCTGGCCACGCTCGACCCGGACAATGCGCACCTGGTCGACTGGCTGTGGGGCTACACCACGGTCGGCATCAACCTGGCCAAGGTCAAGGCCGCGCTGGGCGCCATGCCGCTGCCCGACAATGCCTGGGAGCTCATTTTCAACCCGGCCTATGCGTCAAAGCTCAAGTCGTGCGGCGTGTCGTTCCTCGATTCGCCCTCGGAAGTGCTGCCGGCGGCCCTGATCTACCTGGGCAAGCCGGCCTACTCGAAGAACGCGGCCGACTACGCCGAAGCGGGCAAGATGCTGCAGGCCGTGCGGCCCTACGTGACGCTGTTCAGTTCCTCGGGCTACATCAACGACCTGGCCAACGGCGCCGTGTGCGTCGCGTTCGGCTGGTCGGGCGACATCAACATCGCGCGCCAGCGCGCCCTCGACGCCAAGAACGGCAACAAGATCGAGGCGCTGGTGCCGAAAAGCGGCGCGGCGCTGGTGTTCGACACGATGGCGATCCCGGCCGACGCGCCGCACCCGAACAACGCCCACCTGTGGATCAATTACATCCTGCGTCCCCAGGTGCACGCGAGCCTGACCAACAAGGTGTTCTACGCCAACCCGAACACGGCCAGCCTCAAGTACGTACGCAAGGACATCGCCGCCAACAAGACCGTATTCCTGCCCGAGGCCGACCTCAAGCGCATGGTCGCGCCCGAGGCGGTGCCGGCCGACATCCGGCGCGTCATCACGCGCACGTTCACGCGCTTCAAGACCGGCCGCTGATGCGGCGCATTACCTGGGAAAATGTGAAAAGCGGCAAGCGCCTTGCCGGCCCCGCCGCTTCGTTTGCAGGCCCGTGGCGGGCCGGTGGCTATTCGTGATAGCGGTCATGCAGGTCGCCCGAGCCGCCGCGAACCTCTTGTACCAGTTCGTAGAATATCAGTGCGACCATCCCCCCCAAAATGGCAATAACGAGCATGCTTAACATGATTCGAATCGCCTCGAGCGATCTCCCTAGAGTTGACACGACTAAACTTTAGCAGGTCGTTGCTGCTTTTCAAGACACATTTTTATTGAATTGAGGCAACTCAAGCGAGAATCAGGTCGGGGCCCATGACAGCCTTCAGATAGCGCGATTGCGGGTCGAGCGGTTCGCGCTGCACGATCCACCAGGCAGTGGCCGTCCTGATCTCCCAGCCCTGCGGCTGGCCGCACAGCAGCATGGCGGCAAGCTGGCCCAGGGTCGGCTGGTGCCCGACGATGAGCACCGGTTCTTTCGCGCCTGGCCAGTTGGCGGCGCGCAGCAGGTCCTGCGGCGATGCGCCGGGCGCAAGTTCGGCCAGCACCTTGTACTTGCGCCCGAGCATCTCGGCCGTCTGCACCGTGCGCAGCGCCGGACTGACCAGGATGCGGCAGCTCTCCGGCAACTGCGAGCCCAGCCATTCGGCCATGCGGCGCGCCTGCTTCTGCCCTTTGGCCGTGAGCGCGCGCTGCAGGTCGGGTTCGCCCATGTCGGCCTCGGCATGACGCCACAAAATCAGATCCATGTTGTTCTCCCTGGTCCTTCAAGGTTCGGCTGGCTGGCCGTCGGCCGCGCCCAGCAATTGCATCAGGTGGCACTGTGCCGAAAAAGCGGCTTGTCCGGCGCGCGCCTTGCGGCGCTGGTAGCGCCCGCCAGGCCCCAGTTTCCACGAGTTTAAGTTATCTTTGAGGTAAGGCTTCAGCCCCTCGGCAATTACGCGCCGCTTGAGCGCCGGGTCCAGCACCGGGAACGCGACTTCGACGCGGCGCACCAGGTTGCGGCTCATCCAGTCGGCGCTGGCGAGGTAGACATCGTGCGCCAGGTCGTTGCGGAAATAATACACACGGCTGTGTTCGAGGAAGCGCCCGATCACGGACCGGACGCGGATGTTGTCCGACAGGCCGGGCAGGCCGGGCCTGAGGGTGCAGGCGCCGCGCACGATCAGGTCGATCCGCACACCGTCGCGCGAGGCCGCGTACAGGGCGCGGATGACCGCCTCGTCGACCAGTGCGTTGACCTTGGCGATGATACGCCCGGGCCGCCCGGCGCGCGCGATTTTCGCCTCCCTGCGGATGGCCTTGATGATTTCGCCTTGCAGCGCGAACGGGGCCAGCCACAGGTGCCTGAGCTTGTGCGGCCTGGCCAGGCTGGTCAGGTGGATGAACACCTCGTTGACCTCGCCGCCGATCCCCTGGTGCGCGGTCAGCAGGCCGAAATCGGTGTACAGGCGCGTGGTGGTCAGGTGATAGTTGCCGGTGCCGAGGTGGGCATAGAACCTCAGGCCGGAGCCGGCGCCGTCCGGCTCGGGCGCCTCGCGCCGGATCACCAGCGCGATCTTGGCATGGGTTTTCAGGCCCACCACGCCGTACACCACCTGGGCCCCGGCGTGCTCGAGCTTGTCGGCCCAGTTGATGTTCGCTTCCTCGTCGAAACGCGCCTTCAGCTCGAGGATCACGGTCACTTCCTTGCCCATGCGGGCCGCCGCCATGAGCGCCTCCATCAGGCCTGAATCGATGCCGGTGCGGTAAATGGTCTGCTTGATCGCCACCACCGCCGGGTCGTGCGCGGCCATGCGGATGAAGTCGATCACGCACTGGAACGACTGGAACGGATGGTGCAGCAGGATGTCTTGCCGGCGCAACTGTTCGAACAGGTCGGCGTGCGCGCCAACGCGCGGCAGGCCGGGAACGAAGGGCGCGAAGCGCAGGGCGGCATGCTCGACATGCTCGATCATGCCGCTCAGGTGCGCCAGGTTGACCGGCCCGTCGACCTGGTACAGGCAAGCCGGGTCCAGGCCGAACTGGCCGAGCAGGAGCCGGGCCAGCTCGGGCGGGCAGCCGGCGCCCACCTCGAGCCGCACCGAGGTGCCGAACTGGCGCTCCTGCAATTCGCCCTTGAGCGCCTGGCGCAGGTTCTTGACCTCTTCCTCGTCGACCCACAGGTCGCTGTCGCGCGTGACGCGGAACTGGGAACAGGCCAGCACACGGCGCCCCGCGAACAGCGCGTCGACATGGGCGCGGATGACCGAGGAGAGGAGGCAGAACGCGCTGCCGTGCGGCGCCAGCCGGTCAGGCAGGCGCAGCACGCGCGGCAGCACCCGCGGCGCTTTCACGATGGCGGCCCCGGTGCCGCGCCCGAACGCATCCTTGCCGCTGAGCGCGATGATGAAGTTCAGGCTCTTGTTGACCACGCGCGGGAAGGGGTGGGCCGGATCGAGGCCGATCGGGGTCAGCAGCGGGCGCACCTGGGTCTCGAAATAGTCCCTGACCCAGGCGCGCTGGGCCTCGTTGCGCTCGGCATGGCGCAGCAGGCGCACGCCGCTCGCTTGCAATTGAGGCAATATTTCAGTGTTCAGGATCGCATATTGCTGCCGCACCAGTTCATGGCATGCGTGATTGATGCGCTCGAGGTCGGCCTGCTGCCTCGCGGCGCCGTCCTGGCCGCCCTTGGCCAGCAGGCTGGCGACCCGGATCTCGAAGAACTCGTCGAGGTTGTTACTCACAATACACAGGTAACGCAGCCGCTCGAGCAGCGGGATACTGCTGTCCTCGGCCTGGGCCAGCACGCGCCGGTTGAAGCTGAGCTGGGAAAGCTCGCGGTCGAGGAAGACCGATGAGCTGGGCGAGGCCATGCGGATACCCGTCTTCATGGTGGCTTCATCTGTGCGGAGACTTAAGAATGTCCTGGCTTTAGTGTAACCAGGAAATATAACCGCGACGTGACATGGATCGTCTATCGTGTGACATCCAATTGCGCGGCGGGCGATGATCTGGCTGGGCGCGATGCCCGGTACGCCCCGATTTTCAGCCATGTTTCAGCCATGTCATAAACCCGTCATATTTGGCCGCTAGACTGCGCAGCAATGACGGCGCCTGCGTGCCCTTCACAAACCTAAAGGACTCGATATGCGAATCAAACTGTTGTTGGCCTCTCTTGTCGTCGGTGCATCGGCCCTGGTGGCCCAGACGGCCTCCTTTGCCGCGAACATGACCGGCGCAGGCGCGACCTTTCCTTACCCAATCTATGCAAAATGGGCCGAAAACTACAAGAAAGTCAGTGGTAACGGCCTGAACTACCAGTCGGTGGGCTCGGGCGCCGGCATCAAGCAGATCAAGGCAAAAACGGTGGACTTCGGCGCGTCGGACATGCCGCTCACGGCGCAAGAGCTCGATGCCGCGGGCCTGGTCCAGTTTCCGGCCATCATGGGCGGCGTGGTCACCATCGTCAACCTGGCCGGCGTCGCTCCCGGCCAACTCAAGCTGACCGGCCCGGTCGTGGCCGACATTTACCTTGGCAAGATCACCAAGTGGAACGCGGCCCCGATCGCGGCCCTGAACCCGGGCGTGACGCTGCCGGCCGACGACATCACGGTGGTGCACCGCGCCGACGGCTCCGGCACCACCTTCCTGTTTACCGATTACCTGTCGAAAACCAGCCCCGGCTTCAAGAGCGCCATCGGCGCCGGCACGGCCGTGAAATGGGCAGTGGGCGTGGGCGGCAAGGGCAACGAAGGCGTCGCCGCCAACGTGCAGCGCATCAAGGGCGCGATCGGCTATGTCGAGTGGGCTTATGCCAAGAAAAACAAGATGTCGCACACCCAGCTCAAGAACCGCGATGGCGTGTTCCTGCAGCCTGACGACGAAAACTTCAAGGCGGCCGCCGCCAACGCCGAATGGACCAAAACGCCCGGTTTCGGGGTGGTGCTGACCGACCAGCCAGGCAAGGCAAGCTGGCCCATCACGGGCGTATCGTATATCCTGATGCACAAGATCCAGGCCGATCCGGCCAAGGGCGCGGAAGTGCTGAAGTTCTTCGACTGGGCGTTCAAGAACGGCGACGCGGCCGCTGTCGAACTCGACTACGTACCGCTGCCCGATTCGGTCACCAAGCTGGTGGCCGATGCCTGGAAGGCCAACCTGAAAGACGCTTCGGGCAAGCCCATCTGGTAAATCCATTGCAGGGACAGAAAAATAAATATGAGCGTTAATCCACCAGCAACGATGGCCGATATGCCCGACCAGGTGCGCTCGGCTGCCGGCCATGCCCGGATGCATTCGGCCATGCGCCGGCAGCGCTTCCAGGACTTCGTCTTCCACAAGCTCACCATGCTGTTCGCCGCCTCGGTGCTGCTGGTGCTGCTTGGCATCATCGTCGCGCTGGCGATCGGCGCCGCCCCGGCCTTCCGGGAATTCGGGCCAGGCTTTCTCATCACCGAGGAATGGGATCCGGTCAACGACAAATACGGCGCCCTGATCGCCATCGTGGGCACCCTGGCCACTTCCTTCATCGCGCTGCTCATTGCGTTCCCGGTCAGTTTCGGGATCGCGCTGTTCCTTACCGAGATCTGCCCGGCCTGGCTGCGCCGCCCGATGGGAACCGCGGTCGAGCTGCTGGCCGGGGTGCCGTCGATTATCTACGGCATGTGGGGCCTGTTCGTGTTCGCGCCCCTGTTCGCCGATCACGTCCAGCCGTTGCTCAAGGGCACGCTGGGCCAGTTGCCCTTCATCGGCCCGCTGTTCAGCGGTCCCGTCATGGGTATCGGCATCCTCACGGCCGGCCTGATCCTGGCCGTGATGATCATCCCCTTCATTGCCTCCGTGATGCGCGACGTGTTCGAAATCGTCCCCGCCGTGCTGAAGGAATCGGCCTACGGGCTCGGCTGCACGAAGTGGGAAGTGGTGCGCAAGATCGTGCTGCCGTACACCAAGACCGGGGTGGTCGGCGGGGTCATGCTGGGCCTGGGCCGCGCGCTGGGCGAGACCATGGCCGTGACCTTCGTGATTGGCAACGCCAACGAGCTGTCCTGGTCGCTGTTCGCGGCCGGCAACAGCATCTCCTCGACGCTGGCCAACGAGTTCGCCGAAGCCGAGTCGGCGCTGCATGTGTCCTCGCTGTTCGCGCTCGCCCTGATCCTGTTTGCGATCACCTTCATCGTCCTGTCGGCCGCCAAGATCATGCTGCTTGGAATGTCACGCAAGGAGGGCGCGAAATGAGCCAGAGCGCCCTCAATCCGGTCTACCGCAAGCGCCTGTTACGTCACCGCATCGGCATGGCGCTGTCGGTGCTGGCCATGTCGATCGGCCTCGCGGTCCTGCTCTGGATCCTGTCGACCTTGCTGATCAAGGGCTTCGGCGGCATCTCGGTAGCCATGTTTACGGCCGACACCCCGGCGCCCGGCAGCGAGGGCGGCGGCCTGCTCAACGCCATCGTCGGCAGCCTGATGATGGTGGCATTGTCGACCTGCATCAGCACCCCCATCGGCATCCTGGCCGGCATGTACCTGGCCGAATACGGCGAAGGCAACAAGTTCGCCCAGGTGACCCGCTTCGTCACCGACATCATGCTGTCGGCGCCGTCGATCGTGATCGGCCTGTTCGTGTACGCCCTCTATGTGGCCAACGTGAAGCACTTCTCCGGCTACGCGGGCACCATCGCGCTGTCGCTGATCGCGGTGCCGGTGGTGGTGCGCACCACCGACAACATGCTGCGCCTGGTGCCCAACAGCCTGCTCGAGGCCGCGTTCGCGCTGGGCGCGCCGCGCTGGAAAGTGGCCACCCTGGTGCGCCTGCGCGCCGTCAAGGCCGGGGTGGTGACCGGGGTGCTGCTGGCGCTGGCCCGCATTTCGGGTGAAACCGCGCCGCTGCTGTTTACTGCCCTGAACAACCAGTTCTTCAGCGCCGACCTGAACGCGCCGCTGGCCAACCTGCCGGTGGTGATCTACCAATTCGCGATGAGTCCGTACGACAACTGGCGCGACCTGGCATGGGGCGGGGCGCTGCTCGTGACCTTCAGCGTGCTGCTGCTAAATATCCTGTCGCGCACCGTGTTCAGCCAGAAAACACCGAAATAATCCCAGAACGAGCTCATCACATGCCAATGCCAATACCGATTCCGACCGTGAGTGTAAAGAACAAGACCATCGAGATCTCGAACCTGAATTTTTTCTACGGGAAAACGCAGAGCCTGTCCAACGTCAACCTGGACATCCACGAAAAGCAGGTGACCGCCTTCATCGGCCCTTCCGGCTGCGGCAAGTCGACCCTGCTGCGCACCCTGAACCGCATGTACGACCTGTATCCGGGCCAGCGCGCCGAAGGCAGCATCATGTACCGCGGACGCAACATCCTCGATCCTGAGCAGGACGTCAACATGCTGCGCGCCAAGGTCGGCATGGTGTTCCAGAAGCCGACCCCGTTTCCGATGTCGGTGTACGATAACATCGCGTTCGGGGTGCGCCTGTACGAAGACCTGTCCAAGGGCGAGATGGACGAGCGGGTCGAATGGGCGCTCAAGAAGGCCGCGCTGTGGGACGAGGTCAAGGACAAGCTGGGCAAGAGCGGGCTGTCGCTCTCGGGCGGCCAGCAGCAGCGCCTGTGCATCGCGCGCGGTGTGGCGGTCAAGCCGGACGTGCTGCTGCTCGACGAGCCGACCTCCGCGCTCGACCCGATCTCGACCGCCAAGGTCGAGGAGCTGATCAGCGAGCTCAAGGAAGACTACACGATCACCATCGTGACCCACAACATGCAGCAGGCGGCGCGCTGTTCCGACTATACCGCCTATATGTATCTTGGCGAACTGGTTGAATTCGGAGAAACTGACCAGATATTCATGAACCCCGCCCGCAAAGAGACGCAGGACTACATCACCGGGCGCTTTGGCTAAGCCAAGGGCATGGAGCGGCAACGAGCGCAAGACGACCAGACGGAGAGCAGCATGATAGGCGAGCATCATTCATCCAAGCAGTACGATCACGAACTTGAAACCATCCGCTCCAAGGTGCTGCTGATGGGCGGCATCGTCGAGACCCAGTTCTCGGACGCGATGACCTGCTTTCGCATCGACAATGCCGAGCACGCCGACCGCGTGGTGGCCGAAGACGATGTCGTCAACCAGCTCGAAGTGCAGCTCGACGACGCCTGCAGCCACCTGATCGTGCGGCGCCAGCCGACCGCCAACGACCTGCGCACCGTGATGGCGACCATCAAGGTGATTACCGACCTTGAGCGCATCGGCGACGAGGCGGCCAAGATCGCGCGCACCGCCAAGAGCCTGCACGCGCGCGGCGCGGCCGGGCTGAACCACTATGAAATGGTGCGCACCATCGCCACCGCCACCTCCGACATGCTGCACGACGCGCTCGACGCCTTCGCCCGCCTCGACGGCAAGCAGGCGGTCCAGCTGATCGCCCAGGACGCCGTGGTCGACCACGAGTTCCGCTCCATCCTGCGCAACCTGATCACCTTCATGATGGAAGACCCGCGCACCATTTCGTCCGCGCTCGACACCTTGTGGGTGGCCAAGGCGATCGAACGCATCGGCGACCATGCCAAGAACATCGCCGAATACGTGATCTACGTGGTCGAAGGCAAGGATATCCGCCATACCAAGCCGGCCGCCAGCGCGCCCGGGCAAAGCGCCTGACGCGATGGCGCTTGACCAAACCTGCGTGCTCATTGTCGAGGATGAACCTGCCATCATCGAACTGGTGAAGTTTTCGCTGCGTGAAACGCTGTGGGACGTGACGGCCGTGCAGAACGCGGCCGAGGCCTGGACCTGCGTCGGACAGCGCATACCGCAGCTGATCCTGCTCGACTGGATGCTGCCCGACCAGAGTGGGCTGCGGCTGCTCTCGCGCCTGCGCGCGGACCGCAACTTCCGCCACATTCCGGTCATCATGCTGACCGCCAAGAGCATGGAAGAGGACAAGATCGCCGGTCTCGACAGCGGCGCCGACGACTACGTGACCAAGCCGTTCTCGCCGCGCGAACTGCTGGCGCGCAGCAAGGCGCTGCTGCGCCGCAAGGCGCCCGAGCACGGGCAGGCGGTGATGGGCGCCGGCGCGGTCAAGCTCGACCCGGTCAGCTGCACGGTGTCGATCGAGGACGAGAAAATCGAGATCGGGCATGCCGAATTCAAGCTGCTCAAATTCCTGCTGGCCCATCCCGAGCGCGTATTTTCGCGCAGCCAGCTGCTCGACAAGGTATGGGGCGACCATGCAGTGATCGAAGAGCGCACCGTCGACGTGCATGTGCTGCGCCTGCGCAAGGCCCTGGGCCAGTCCGAACAGCTGATCAAGACCGTGCGCAGCGTCGGCTACATGCTGTCCGAAAAATAGGCCCGCATGAATCCCACCCTCGTGTTCTGGATCCCCGCGCTGCTGCGCATCTGCCTGATCCTGCTTGGCGCCGGCCTGTGCTGGTGGCTGTTCGGGGCGCTGTACGGGCTGGCCGCGGCGCTGCTGGGCCTGCTGACGGTGCTGTTCGTCCAGCTGTCCTACCTGCGCCAGCTCGGCGACTGGCTCGACGACCCCGACAGCGCCAAGCTGCCCGATGGATGGGGTGCATGGACCGGCATTTTTTCGCGCCTGTACCGGCTGCGGCGCGACGACGAGCGCAACCAGGCCGAGCTGACCGAATGGCTGGCGCGCTTTCGCCAGGCCATGCATCTGCTGCCCGAAGGCGTGGCCATCATGGACGACGTGCTGTTCCTCGAATGGTGCAACCCGGCGGCCGAGCGCCACCTGGGCCTCACGCTCGAGCGCGACCGCGGCATGCGGGTGACCAACCTGGTACGCCACCCGGCCTTCGTCGACTACATCATCCTGGGGCGCTACGAACAGCCGCTCACGCTCAGCCTGCGCGACCGCAAGCTGATCTGCCAGATCATCCCGTTCGAGAACCGGCGCCAGATCCTGGTCACGCACGACGCCACCGAGACCGAGCGCATCGAGAAAATGCGGCGCGACTTCATCGCCAACGCCTCGCACGAGCTGCGCACGCCGCTGACGGTGATCGTCGGCTTCCTCGAAATCGCCCTGAGCGAAATCGACCTGGACGCGCAAACGCGCCTGGCGCACCTGAAGCTGATGACCGAGCAGGGGCAGCGCATGCAGCGCCTGATCGAAGACATGCTGACCTTGTCGCGGCTCGAATCGGTTGACCACCCGCTGCGGCGCGAGCCGGTCGACGTCAAGGCCCTGGTCGAGGCGGTGGCCGAGGAAGCGCGCGCGCTCTCGGGCGGCCAGCACCAGATCACGGTGAGCATCGACGGGCCCGACGTCAGCGGCAGTACCGAAGAACTGCGCAGCGCGTTCGGCAACCTGGCCTCGAATGCGGTGCGCTACACGCCGCCGGGCGGCAGCATCGCGCTGTCCTGGAAGGGCAGTCCTGACGGGCCGCAGTTCGTGGTGACCGACAGCGGCATCGGGATCGACCAGATGCATATCGCGCGCCTGACCGAGCGCTTCTACCGGGTCGACAAAGGCCGCTCGCGCGAGACCAAGGGCACCGGGCTGGGGCTGGCGATCGTCAAGCACGTGCTGCTGCGCCATGGCGGCAACCTGTCGATCAAATCCGAGGCAGGCAAGGGCAGCAGCTTCATCGCCACCATGCCGGTGCGGTAGGCCGTTGAGGCCGCGGGCCGACCATTGTTTTGCTGAACCGGTTACAATCGCAGGCTCCCAGTTCAGGTCCCTCCTATGTTTTCAACACGTCTTTCCCTGGGCGCCCTGTGCGTCCTGTTGCTCTCGGCTTGCCAGAGCACACCCCCGGCAGCACCGCCCGAGCCGCACGTGGCGGCGCCGGTGGAACAGCTTCCCCGCAAGATCAAAATCGGCCTGGCCCTCGGCGGCGGGGCCGCGCGCGGTTTCGCGCACATCGGGGTGATCAAGACGCTCGAAGCGCAGGGCATCGTGCCCGACGTGGTGGTCGGCACCAGCGCCGGCAGCGTGGTCGGCGCACTGTATGCGGCCGGCAACACCGGCTTTGCCCTGCAAAGGGCTGCGCTCGAGATGGACGAGGCGGCCATCTCCGACTGGGTGCTGCCGCTGTTCGGCGATTCCTCAGGCGTACTCAAGGGTGAGGCGCTGCAGAATTACGTCAACAAGACGGTGCACAATGTGCCGATCGAGAAGCTGAAGATGACGTTCGGCGCGGTCGCGACCGACCTCAAGAACGGCGAGCCGATCCTGTTCAGGCGCGGCAACACCGGGCAGGCGGTGCGCGCTTCCTCGGCCGTGCCTGGCGTGTTCCAGCCGGTGAAAATCAACGGCATTTCGTATGTCGACGGCGGCCTGGTGGCGCCGGTGCCGGTGCGCTTCGCACGCCAGATGGGAGCCGACTTCGTTATTGCGGTCAACATCTCGACCCAGACCGACATGCAGGCCGCCAACACGTCCTTCGAGGTGCTGATGCAGACGTTCAATATCATGGGGCAGCGCCTGAACCACTACGAGCTCAAGGACGCGGACGTGGTGATCCAGCCGCGCCTGGCCAACATGAGCGGCAATGACTTTAACGGGCGCAACCTGGCGATCCTGGCCGGCGAGCAGGCTGCGGCGGCCATGATGCCGCAGATTAAAGCGCGCCTGAAGGCCAGGCAACAACCATAGTTTGTATACGCATTTGCATATCGGCAGCACCCGATGGCCGGCGTAGAATCCGGCCACCCAACCATTTCCACCCTGAGGACCCCAAGATGCAATCAAAACCCTTCCTGTCACTGGCCGACGTGAAAAAGATCGCTGCGGCGGCAGAAGCCGAAGCGCTCGCCAACAACTGGGCGGTGACGATCGCCATCGTCGATGACGGCGCTCACTTGCTGTGGCTGCAACGCCTCGACGGCGCTGCCCCGATCTCGTCGCACATCGCGCCATCGAAGGCCAAGACCGCGGCGCTGGGCCGGCGCGAGTCGAAGATCTACGAAGACCTGATCAACAATGGCCGTGTTTCATTCCTGAGCGCACCGTCAATCGAAGGCATGCTCGAGGGCGGCGTACCGGTGATCGTCGATGGCCATGTGATCGGCGCGGTCGGCGTGTCGGGCGTCAAGTCGCATGAAGACGTGCAGATCGCCAAGGCCGGGATCGCGGCGCTGGGCGCGTAAGCGGCCAGGCTCAGGCGCGAATTTCGGGCCCCTCGGGCGCCGAGTCGGGCGCATCGGTGCGGCGCAGCCAGTCGGCCAGGCTGTCCATGTCCCTGACCAGGATCTCGGGACCCTGGACGAAGCCGATCTGCTCCAGGTTCTCCGCGTCGCAGGTGAGCTTGTTGACAGTGGGGGCGCGCTTGACCATGCGGTCATAGGACTTGAACACCTTGCTCTCCCATTTGAACAGGGCCGGGTCCTTGAACCTGTTGTTTTCAAAATAAACGGTCACCGAGCCGTCCGGATTGCCGAAGCCGACCATGCCCGAACCGTTCTTGAGCCGTTCGGCGACCGCTTCCTCGGCTTCGGCACGCGCCACGAATACCGCGGCGCGCCCTCCCGGGTGGGGGCGGTCCATCGGGGTGTCTTTGCCAAACGTTGCCATGCTTGTGATCCTGTCAGGGTTGCTTTGCTTAAGGGGAGCAATGTAAGAGCAAGGCCACGCCGCTGTCCAGCGAAACCGTACAATGTTGCCCCGATTGTGTCTTGTGCAGATTGCCGGTCGGCCCCATTTGCGCTATAATTCGGAGGTTTAGCCATTCATACACCTACCGTAGCGACTACCCACCATCCCATCATTCAAAATGACATCCGTAACCTTGAGCGAAGCTGCTCGGATTCACGGTCGTCGGTCTGACGTGGCGCAGCTACGGTAACTTTATCAGGAGTTACCCTTGCCGCCATTTTTTTCTGGCCTAGCCGTTCCAGCCATACTCGCGCTCGCGGACGGTACGATCTTTAAAGGTTTTTCCATCGGCGCCGCCGGTCATACGACCGGAGAGGTCGTGTTCAACACGGCCATGACGGGTTACCAGGAAATCCTCACCGACCCTAGTTATTCGCGTCAGATCGTCACGCTGACGTACCCGCACATCGGCAACACCGGCATCAACCCGGAGGACGTCGAGGCGAGCAAAGTGCACGCCGCCGGCCTGATCATCCGTGACCTGCCGCTGATGGCGTCCAATTTCCGTTCCACCCAGTCGCTGTCGGACTACCTCAAGGCCGAGAACATCGTCGCCATCGCCGGCATCGATACGCGCAAGCTGACGCGCCTGTTGCGTGAAAAAGGCGCGCAGAGCGGCGCCATTCTGGTCGGCAACCTTGGCAATGAGCCACTGGCGGCGCAGGCGCTGGAACTGGCGCGCTCCTTCCCCGGCCTGTCCGGCATGGACCTGGCCAAGGTGGTCTCGACCACGGCCGCCTACGAATTCACCGAGACCGAGTGGAAGCTGGGCCAGGGTTACGGCAAGCTGGGCAAGCCGGCCTTCCACGTGGTCGCCTTCGACTACGGCGTCAAGCGCAACATCCTGCGCATGCTGACCGAGCGCGGCTGCAAGGTGACGGTGCTGCCGGCGCAGTCGAGCGCGGCCGACGCGCTGGCGCTCAACCCGGACGGCATCTTCCTGGCCAACGGCCCGGGCGACCCGGCCCCGTGCGACTACGCGATCGCGGCCACCAAGGAGTTGATCGAGCGCGGCATTCCGACCTTCGGCATCTGCCTCGGGCACCAGATCATGGCGCTCGCCTCCGGCGCGCAGACCCTGAAGATGAAGTTCGGCCACCACGGCGCCAACCATCCGGTGCAAGATCTCGACTCGAAGAAGGTCATGATCACATCGCAAAACCACGGCTTCGCGGTGGATGCGGCAACCCTGCCGGCCAACTGCCGCGTGACCCACGTGTCGCTGTTCGACGGCTCGCTGCAGGGCTTTGCCCGCACCGACAAGCCGGCGTTCTGCTTCCAGGGCCACCCTGAGGCATCCCCGGGCCCGAACGACGTTGCCTACCTGTTTGACCGCTTCATCGCCCTGATGCAAGCCGCGGAGAAAAATTAAATGCCAAAACGTAGTGACATTAAAAGTATTCTGATTATTGGCGCCGGCCCGATCATCATCGGCCAGGCGTGCGAGTTCGACTATTCCGGCGCGCAGGCCTGCAAGGCGCTGCGCGAAGAGGGCTACAAGGTCATCCTCGTCAACAGCAATCCGGCCACCATCATGACCGACCCGGAAATGGCCGATGTGACCTACATCGAGCCGATCACCTGGAAAGTCGTCGAGCGCATCATCGCCAAGGAACGTCCGGACGCGATCCTGCCGACCATGGGCGGCCAGACCGCGCTCAACTGCGCGCTCGACCTGCACAACAACGGTGTGCTCAAGCAGTACAACGTGGAGCTGATCGGCGCCTCGCCGGAAGCGATCGACAAGGCCGAGGACCGCTCCAAGTTCAAGGCGGCCATGACCAAGATCGGCCTCGGCTCGGCGCGCTCGGGCGTGGCGCACTCGATGGAAGAATCGTGGGCGGTGCAGCGCGAGCTGGGCTTCCCGACCATCATCCGGCCGTCGTTTACGATGGGCGGCACCGGCGGCGGCATCGCCTACAACGAGGAAGAATTCGAAACCATCTGCAAGCGCGGGCTGGAAGCGTCGCCGACCAAGGAACTGCTGATCGAAGAGTCCCTGATCGGCTGGAAAGAGTACGAGATGGAAGTGGTGCGCGACAAGGCGGACAACTGCATCATCATCTGCTCGATCGAAAACCTGGATCCGATGGGCGTGCACACGGGCGACTCGATCACGGTCGCGCCGGCGCAGACGCTGACGGACAAGGAATACCAGATCATGCGCAACGCCAGCCTGGCCGTGCTGCGCGAGATCGGCGTCGATACCGGCGGCTCCAACGTGCAGTTCTCGATCAACCCGGCCGACGGGCGCATGATCGTCATCGAGATGAACCCGCGCGTGTCGCGTTCGTCCGCGCTGGCCTCGAAGGCGACCGGCTTCCCGATCGCGAAGATCGCCGCCAAGCTGGCGGTCGGCTTCACGCTCGACGAACTGCGCAACGAGATCACCGGCGGCGCGACCCCGGCCTCGTTCGAGCCTTCGATCGACTATGTGGTCGTCAAGATCCCGCGTTTCACGTTCGAGAAATTCCCGGCGGCCGACCAGCACCTGACGACCCAGATGAAATCGGTGGGCGAGGTGATGGCGATCGGACGCACCTTCCAGGAGTCGTTCCAGAAGGCGCTGCGCGGCCTGGAAGTGGGCGTCGACGGCCTCAATGAAAAAACCAAGGACCGCGAAAAAATCGAGGAAGAACTCGGCGAGCCAGGCCCCGAGCGCATCTGGTACGTGGGCGACGCGTTCGCGCAGGGCTTCACGCTGGAAGAAGTGCACCAGCTGACCCGCATCGATCCTTGGTTCCTCGTCCAGATCAAGGAAATCGTCGACATCGAACTGTGGCTCGACACCCAAAAGCTCGAGGCGCTCGACAAGGCGCTGCTGTACCGCTTGAAGCAAAAGGGCTTCTCCGACCGGCGCCTGGCGTTCCTGCTGCAAACGACCGACAGCGCGGTGCGCGAGAAGCGCCATGCGCTGGGCATTCGTCCGGTGTACAAGCGGGTCGACACCTGCGCGGCCGAATTTTCGACCGACACCGCGTACATGTATTCGACCTACGACGAAGAGTGCGAGTCGAACCCGAGCGACCGGAAAAAGATCATGGTGCTGGGCGGTGGCCCGAACCGCATCGGCCAGGGCATCGAATTCGACTACTGCTGCGTGCACGCCGCGCTGGCGATGCGCGAAGACGGTTACGAGACCATCATGGTCAACTGCAACCCCGAGACCGTCTCGACCGACTACGACACCTCCGACCGCCTGTACTTCGAATCGCTCACGCTCGAAGACGTGCTCGAGATCGTCGCGCTCGAAAAGCCGGTCGGCGTGATCGTCCAGTACGGCGGCCAGACCCCGCTCAAGCTCGCGCTCGACCTCGAAGCGAACGGCGTGCCGATCATCGGCACCTCGCCCGACATGATCGACGCGGCCGAAGACCGCGAACGGTTCCAGAAACTGCTGCAGACGCTGGGCCTGCGCCAGCCGCCCAACCGCACCGCGCGCACCGAAGCCGAGGCGCTCGAACTGGCCCAGGAAATCGGTTACCCGCTGGTGGTGCGTCCGTCCTACGTGCTCGGTGGCCGTGCCATGGAAATCGTGCACGAGCAGCGCGACCTCGAGCGCTACATGCGCGAAGCGGTCAAGGTGTCGCACGATTCTCCGGTGCTGCTGGACCGCTTCCTGAACGACGCGATCGAAGTCGACGTCGACTGCATCTCGGACGGTGAGACGACCTTCATCGGCGGCGTCATGGAACACATCGAGCAGGCCGGCGTGCACTCGGGCGACTCGGCCTGCTCGCTGCCGCCGTACTCGCTGGCCGCCGACACCATCGCCGAACTGAAACGCCAGACCTCCCTGATGGCCAAGGGCCTGAACGTGGTGGGCCTGATGAACGTGCAGTTCGCGATCCAGAAGCAGGAAGTGGACGGGCGCATGCAAGACACCGTGTTCGTGCTCGAAGTCAATCCGCGCGCCTCGCGCACGGTGCCGTTCGTGTCGAAGGCGACCGGACTGCAGCTGGCCAAGATCGCGGCGCGCTGCATGGTCGGCCAGACCCTCGCCTCGCAAGGTGTCACCAAGGAAGTCGTGCCGCCGTACTTCAGCGTCAAGGAAGCCGTGTTCCCGTTCGTGAAGTTCCCGGGCGTCGACACCATCCTCGGGCCCGAGATGAAGTCGACCGGTGAAGTCATGGGCGTTGGCATGACCTTCGGCGAAGCGTTCGTCAAGTCGCAGCTGGGCGCCGGCATCAAGCTGCCGACCGCGGGCAAGGTGTTCCTGTCGGTGAAGGCGTCCGACAAGCCGCGCACTGTGCAGGTTGCGCGCGACCTGGTCGAACTCGGCTTCCAGCTCGTTGCCACCAAGGGCACGGCGGCCGTGATCGCGGCGGCCGGCATTCCCGTCACCCCAGTCAACAAGGTGATCGAAGGGCGTCCGCACGTGGTCGACATGATCAAGAACCACGAGATCGAACTGGTGGTGAACACGGTCGAGGAAAAGCGCAGCGCCATTGTCGACTCGCGCGCGATCCGTATTTCGGCTTTGGCCGCGCGCGTGACGACATACACTACAATTGCGGGTGCGGAAGCGGCGGTCGAGGGAATGCGTCACCTCGACGAGTTGCGCGTCTACGATTTACAAGGCCTGCATAAAACCTTAAACTAAGCAGCAAGCAGTACCCTTAACCACAGAGCCCGCACGGCGTCTTGCCGTGCGCCTCTGTGGTTTTCACTTGGTACGTCCAAACAACATACAGCCGAAGCAGATAAACATGAATTCAACAGTTCCACTCACCAAGTACGGCGCCGAGCTTCTCAAGCAAGAGCTGCACCAGCTCAAGACCAAGGAACGCCGCATCGTGATCGACGCGATCGCCGAAGCACGCTCGCACGGCGACCTGTCGGAAAATGCCGAATACGACGCAGCCAAGGAGCGCCAGGCGTTTGTCGAAGGCCGCATCGCGGAACTGGAAGGCAAGCTAGGTTCGGCCCAGATCATCGATCCGGCCACGCTGGACGCCGACGGGCGCGTCGTGTTTGCCGCAACGGTCGACCTGGAAGACCTCGACAACGGCCAGAAAGTGACCTACCAGATCGTCGGGCTCGACGAAGCGGACCTGAAACAGAACAAGGTATCGGTGACGTCCCCGATCGCACGCGCACTGATTGGCAAGTACGCCGGCGACGTGGTCGAAGTGCAGGCCCCATCCGGCCCGCGCGAATACGAAATCATCAACGTACGCTACATCTGATGCTGCTCGAGCGCCTGCGCGTGCTGGTGGCCGCCTTGTGGGCCGGCAGCCTGTGGACGGTCGGCTACCTGGTGGCGCCGACCGCGTTTGCCAGCTTCGAGCGCAGCATGGCGGGCACGGTTGCGGCCAGCATGTTCCACAGCGAAGCGATGCTCTCGATCGGCTGCGCGCTGGCGATGCTGGTGTTGCTGTGGCTTGCGAAAGAGCTCGACGCGAAGCGGCGCCGCAGCCTGGTGCTGGTGGTGCTGCTCATGCTCGCCGCCACCCTGATATCGCATTTCGCCCTGCAGCCGGTGATGGCCGGCCTGCGCGCGCAAGCCGGGCCGGGTGGCGTGATGGGGCCAGAGGCACAGTCCCGGTTCGGCATGCTGCACGGCGTATCGAGCATGATTTACCTGGTCCAAAGCCTGCTGGCCGGCTACCTGGTCATCAAGAACAGCGCAAGGACCGCGTAACCCGCAAAAATCGCGCAAAAATCGGGGTCTGTCCCCGATTTCCCAACATCGGGAAATCGGGGACAGACCCCGATTTTTCAATAGTGGGAAATCGGGGACAGACCCCGATTCTTACTTGCCCAGCGCGCTTTTCTTGGGACTGGTCTGGCGCGCCTTGGCGCGCTTGATGGTGCCGCCTTCGGTGACGCGCTCGTTACCCTTGATCATGACCTTGGTCACACTCGGGCGCTTGGTGCCGCTGGCACTGGCCTTGACGATGGTCACTTCGCGCATGCCCTTGCCGGTCTTGCCGCTGCGCTCCTTGAGCACTTCCTTTTTCGGGCGGTACAGGACCAGCAGCTTGCCGATGTGCTGGACCGGCGCGGCGTCGAGTTCCTCGCACATGGTGTCGTACATGGCCACGCGCGCCTCGCGCTCGTCGCCGAATACCCGCACCTTGATCAGGCCGTGCGAATCGAGGCTGGCGGAGATTTCCTTCATCACCGATGGGGTCAGGCCCGCTTCGCCAATGATGACCACCGGCTTGAGCGCATGGGCTTCAGCGCGCAGTGCGCTGCGCTCGACGGGTGTAAGTTTTTGCATGATATTTTCGATAAATCCTTTAAAAGCAGTATTCTACGCGAATGGCAAAGAACAAATTAAACAAAAACTGGTTGCACGACCACATTAACGACCCCTATGTGAAGTTGGCCCAAAAAGAGGGCTACCGTGCCCGCGCCGCCTACAAGCTCAAGGAAATCGACGAGAGCGAGAAGCTGATCAAGCCGGGCCAGGTCATCGTCGACCTCGGCTGCACCCCGGGCAGCTGGGGCCAGTACGTGCGGCGCAAGCTGGCCGGCAAGGAGGGCGGCGGCATCAACGGCACCATGATCGGCCTCGACATGCTGCCGATGGAGCCGATCTCGGACATGCACTTCATCCTGGGCGACTTTCGCGAAGCGCGCATCCTGCGCCAGCTCGACGCCATCCTGGCCGGCCGCAAGGCCGACCTGGTGCTGTCGGACATGGCGCCCAACCTGTCCGGCATTCCGACCGCGGACGCGGCGCGCATGGAGCATCTTATCGATTTGGCAATTGAGTTTTCCCAATTCCACCTGAAGCCGGGCGGCGCGCTGCTGGTAAAGTGTTTCAAGGATATGGGTTTCAGCCAGATTGTGGAGAAATTTCGCAGCGAGTTCAAGGTGGTTAAGCAGGTCAAGCCGAAGGCCAGCCGCGACAAGTCGTCCGAAATCTTCCTGCTGGGGCGCGGCGTGAAGAACCCGGCCCAAAATAATCAGGCGCTGGAAGACGATTCAGCCCTTGATATTTGAGCGTTTTAGCCGCACATGAGGCAAGGAAAGCCGCCAGACTAATGGTTTTGGTAATTTTTCAGCGCTTTTGTCGTTCCGGGCAGCTGTTCCCGGTACCTTGAAAGCTTGTCTTGAAGGGCCGTTTCACCGGTTTTTTCCGCATGGCGTCCGGGGTGCGTGGCACTGCCTGCTTAATGCGAGTAAAATCGGGGTACTAAAATCGGTAAAAGATGCGCCTGCATCGAAGGAGTTTTCGTGAATAATATGTTTTCCAAGTCCGCCATCTGGGTTGTGGTCGCCCTGCTGTTGTTCATGCTGTTCAAGCAGTTCGACACCCACAGCGTCGCCGCTGGCAGCAAAGCCATCGCTTATTCCGAGTTGCTCGACGAGGTCAAGGCGCGGCGCATCAAGGACGTGGTGATCGAGGGCGCGAACATTACCGCCACCCGCAACGACGACACCAAGGTAAGGGCCACCGCCACCGGACTCGATCGCGGCCTGATCGGCGATCTGCGCGACAACGGCGTGCGCTTCGACATTCGCCCGCCTGAAGAGCCATCGTTCCTCCAGCAGGTCTTCATTTCCTGGTTCCCGATGCTGTTGCTGATCGGCGTATGGGTATTTTTCATGCGCCAGATGCAAGGCGGCGGCAAGGGCGGCGCATTCTCCTTCGGCAAATCGAAGGCGCGCATGATGGACGAAACCAACAACACCGTCACCTTCGCCGACGTCGCAGGCTGCGACGAAGCGAAGGAAGAAGTCAACGAAATCGTCGACTTCCTGAAAGACCCGACCAAGTTCCAGAAGCTGGGCGGGCGCATTCCGCGCGGCGTGCTGATGGTCGGTCCTCCGGGCACCGGTAAAACGCTGCTGGCGCGCGCCATTGCCGGCGAAGCGAAAGTGCCGTTCTTCTCGATCTCCGGTTCGGACTTCGTTGAAATGTTCGTCGGCGTGGGCGCATCGCGCGTGCGCGACATGTTCGAGAACGCAAAGAAACATTCGCCTTGCATCATCTTCATCGACGAGATCGACGCGGTCGGCCGTCACCGCGGCGCCGGCATGGGCGGCGGTAACGACGAGCGCGAGCAGACCCTGAACCAGTTGCTGGTCGAGATGGACGGTTTTGAAGCGAGCAGCGGCGTCATCGTCGTGGCCGCCACCAACCGTGCCGACGTGCTCGACAAGGCGCTGCTGCGTCCGGGCCGCTTCGACCGCCAGGTAATGGTGGGCTTGCCGGACATCCGTGGCCGCGAGCAGATCCTGAACGTGCATATGCGCAAGGTGCCTATCGGTACCGACGTGAAAGCGGACATCATCGCGCGCGGCACGCCTGGCTTCTCGGGCGCCGACCTGGCCAACCTGGTCAACGAGGCAGCGCTGTTCGCGGCGCGCCGCAGCAAGCGCCTGGTCGAAATGCAGGACTTCGAGGACGCCAAGGACAAGATCTTCATGGGTCCGGAGCGCAAGTCGATGGTCATGCGCGAGGAAGAGCGCCGCAACACGGCCTACCACGAGTCCGGCCATGCGGTCGTTGCCAAGCTGCTGCCCAAGGCCGACCCGGTGCACAAGGTCACGATCATGCCGCGCGGCTGGGCCCTGGGCCTGACCTGGCAACTGCCCGAACACGACAACCTGTCCGGCTACAAGGACAAGATGCTGGAAGAAATTTCCATCCTGTTCGGTGGGCGTATCGCTGAAGAAATTTTTGTCGGCCAGATGTCGACCGGCGCATCGAACGACTTTGCGCGGGCCACCAAGCTGGCACGCTCGATGGTGACGCGCTTCGGCATGTCCGACAGCATGGGCGTGATGGTCTACGAAGACAGCGAGAACGAAGGCTTCTTCGGCGGCGCCACCAAGACCATTTCGGAAGCGACCCAGCAAAAGGTCGACGCCGAGATCCGCAACATCCTCGACACGCAGTACGCGCTTTCGCGCCGCCTGCTCGAAGAGAACCGCGACAAGGTCGAAATGATGACGAGGGCACTGCTCGACTGGGAAACCATCGACGCCGAGCAGATCAACGACATCATGGCCGGCCAGGAGCCACGCCTGCCGAAATCGGGCCTGCTGACCAAGCGCACGCCTCCAGGCGACAGCGGTTCGGGCGGCGTCTCGCCGAACGCGACCGCACCAGCCTGAGAACCGCGCTACCGATGGCATCACAGGCAGTGAATTGAAAAAGGGTGGGGAGCAGTCCCCGCCCTTTTTCATTGCGCGACGCCCCCACCTTTTCTTGCTCCAATCCCATGCGACAATATCTCCAATGCGGCCGCTACGGCTTTTCGCTCGACCTCAAACCGCTGGTCATGGGCGTGCTCAACGTCACGCCTGACTCGTTTTCCGACAGCGGGCGTTTCCACTCGCTCGAACTGGCCCTGAGCGGGGCCGAGCAAATGATTGCCGCCGGCGTGGACATGATCGATGTGGGCGGCGAATCGACCCGCCCCGGCACGCCCAGCCTGCCGCTCGACGAAGAACTGCGGCGCGTGATGCCGGTGCTGTACGCGCTGCGCGACCTGGGCAAGCCGCTCTCGGTCGATACCTACAAACCCGAAGTCATGCGCGAAGCGATCCTCGCCGGCGCCGACATGATTAACGACATCAATGCCTTTCGCGCGCCAGGTGCGCTCGAGGCGGTGGCCGACAGCGACTGCGGCCTGTGCGTGATGCACATGCAAAGCATTCCCGAGACCATGCAGCAACAGCCCGCCTACCGCGACGTGGTGCGCGAAGTGGCCGATTTCCTGCGTGAGCGCGTGGACGCCATGTTGGCAGTGGGCATCAACCCCGAGCGCATCTGCATCGATCCCGGCTTCGGTTTCGGCAAGACGCTCGAGCACAATCTGGCCCTCATGCGAAACATTGGAAAGATACAACAGGAGATTGGCCTGCCGCTGCTGGCCGGCGTGTCGCGCAAGGCGATGATCGGCGCCATCACCGGAAAACCGGTAGAACAACGCCTGGCGGGAAGCCTGGCAGGCGCATTGGCTGCGATAGCGCATGGCGCTAAAATTGTACGGGTGCATGATGTAGCCGAGACCGTCGATGCGGTCAAGGTCTGGCAAGCCTCACATTAACCACCTCCGACATACAAAGAGAACAATATGGCACGCAGATATTTTGGAACCGATGGTATTCGCGGACTGGTCGGTATTAACCCGATCACCCCCGACTTCGTGATGCGTTTGGGCTACGCTGCCGGCAAAGTGCTGGCCAAGACCAACGCCTCGTCCGGCCGTCCGACTGTTCTGATCGGCAAGGACACCCGCATCTCCGGCTACATGCTGGA
>Ga0066461_1000066_pt1 | contig 56030 bp, 44 predicted proteins | sample LakWasMe91_HOW11_2_FD_59572 | JGI IMG/M metagenome (GOLD analysis project Ga0066461, IMG submission 59572) | Freshwater sediment methanotrophic microbial communities from Lake Washington under simulated oxygen tension - Sediment Metagenome 91_HOW11 | ecosystem: Environmental > Aquatic >...
TCTCGGGCATGAGAGGCCAGGTGTGGGAATCCCCTTCCTTCAGGGAGGGGAGGATGTCAAGGCTCCACGATTTCTTCAACGCTCTCCTCGAGCGACGCGACGCGGGTCCGCTCATGCGGGGGCGCCTGCATGGCCGGGCGCGTGCGCCCGCCGCCCTTCAGGAAATACAGCGGGCGCTGCTTGCTTTCGTCGAACATGCGCGCGAGATACTCGCCGATGATGCCGATACTCAGTAATTGCATGCCGCCCAGGAAGAGGATGGCGACCACCAGCGAGGGATAACCTGGCACCGGATTGCCGTAAATTATCGTGCGCACCATCATGTAGGAGCCGTAGGCGAAGGCCCCGAAGGCGCTGGCCAGCCCGATGTAGGTGGCGATCTTGAGCGGGAGGCAGGTAAACGAGGTAATTCCCTCCAGCGCGAAATTCCACAGTTTCCAATAGTTCCATTTGGTGTTGCCCGCGAAACGGGGCGCGCGCCGGTAGATCACGGCCTTTTGCGGGTAGCCGATCCATGCGAACAGCCCCTTCATGAAGCGGTGCTGTTCGCGCAACTGGCCGAGCGCGTCGACCGCGCGCCGGCTCAGCAGGCGATAGTCGCCGGTGTCTTCTGGAATCCTGACCCGGCTCAATTTCTGGATGATCCGGTAAAACAGAAATGCGGTGCCCTTCTTGACCAGGCCTTCGCCCTCCCGGAAGCTGCGCTTGGCGTACACCACATCGTAGCCGGCCTGCCATTGCGCGATCAGTTCGGGGATCAGTTCGGGCGGATCCTGCAGGTCGGCGTCGATCACGACCACGGCGTCGCTGTCGGCGTGATCCAGGCCGGCGGTAAGCGCGATCTCCTTGCCGAAATTGCGGCTCAGGTCAACCAGCATCACGCGCGAGTCGCGCGAGCGCAGCCTGTCGATGACGTCGAGCGTGGCGTCGGTGCTGCCGTCGTTGACGTAAATAAGCTCGCTCTTCATGTCCAGCGTGTCGAGCACGGCGCATATGCGGCGGTGGAATTCCGGCAGCACTTCCTGTTCGTTATAGACCGGCACCACCACGCCCAGCGATCTCCTGCCCGGCTCGTGTTTCTCCATTTTATCGAGTGCCATCGTCCGGTCCTCCAAGTGAGAAAGCGTGGCGCACGCCAAGGCGGCGCCGGAAAATCCAGCAGGTGCCGATGAAGTTACACGCGACCACCACGCCGATGGCGACGGCCTGCACCGACAGGTAATTGAAGCCCATGCGCTGCACCCCGAGGGCCATGACGGCCCCATTGACCCAGAATCCTGTCGCACTCATGAGCAGGAAGCGCGGCAAGGCGCGCCGGTGCGGCGTGGCGCTGCGAAAGGTCCACAGCCGGTGCAACACATAGTTTTGCGCCACCACCGCCAGGAAGGCAATGCTGGTCGATGTCATCACCGATACGCGCGCCGCCTCCACCAGTGTCCACAGCAGCGCGTAGTAAACGAGCGTGCCGGCAACGCCGACCACGGCGAAGCGCAGCACCTGCGCGCGCCGCTCGCCACGCAGCGCGGCGGCCATCAGGCGCGTGCGCGGGCGATGTAGTATTGGGTCCATAACAGTCCGCCTGCCGCGCCGCCGCGGCATTTTTGCTCGAGCCACTGTTCCAGCCTCAGCCCGGCCGCGCCACCGAATTCGGCGATCAAGGGCAGGTACAGGCCGGACCGGTGACGTTCCTCCACGTCGAAACCGGCGTTTGCAAGCTGGCGCTGCACCGTGCGCGCGCTCATCAGGTTGATATGGCCGGTCTTGAGGATCGGCTCGCCGTAGATGCGCCGCACCAAGCCGATGACGCCCGGAAGAAAAGCGATCCTGGCGGCCAGTTCGAGCGGGCTGTAACGCTGTGGCGTCGACAGCACCAGGATCCCGCCCGGTTTCAGCAGGCGCCGCATGCCGCGCAGAGCAGCAGCCGAGTCTTCAATATGCTCGAGCACTTCGGTGCACAAGATGAGCGAGAAACTGTGTGGCGGCATGCACGAGGCACAGATATCGTCGAGCGCCAGGTGCAGCTTGGGCAGGCGCTGGCGCAGCGGCGCAGCGTGCGCCAGGAATGCGGTCTCGATGTCGGTGGCGAACACCTCGTCGAACAGGCTCGCCAGTACGGGCAGGTAGACGCCCGCCCCCGGCCCTACCTCCATCGCGCGCGCCGGGGACGGGGGCGCGCAGCGGCGCAGCGCGTCGACGATCCAGTCGCGCCGGGTGCAATGCAGCCAGCGCCGGGTCGGGTTGCTCGACCTGTACAACGTCTCCTGCAACGCCACCAGTTCGGTTTTGGAAGCCATGGCATCTCCTAGTTGGCGGGCGTGCCGGGCAGGGGCTGCGGGGCATTGCGCAGCAATACGGAATGATGCGGGTCCAGGTAGACCTCCTTGAAACTGGCCTCGGCCAGCAGCAGTTGCCGGATCGGCGCGTCCTTGCCGACGATGGCGAAGTCGATCGACAGCTTGTCGAACTTGCCCTTCCAGCCGGCCCTGCCCTCGTAAATATCGAGGAAATCCCCGATGAACCTGTCTCCGTACACGTCGGCGCGCCCGTCGATGAACACTTTGCGCTGCGGTGACAAGCGATAAATCAGATAGCCGCCGTAGTTGTAGCTGTTGAACATGTTGCCGCTGATGCCAGTGGCAGCCACGAAAGCGGCGGCGTCGACCGGCAAGGCGGCGGCCGTGCTTTCCTTTTCCCTGGCGCGCAAGCCCGGTTCGCCGAGCGTCAGGCTGATGACGATCATCCCTAGCACCAGCCAGTTCAGGACGTATTCGCCCTGGCCCAGCTGCCTGCTGCCGGCGGTATCCTGTTTATACCGTTTGGCGAGCATCGAGCGCTGCCACAGGACCGACAAGGCCGCCAGCGCGCCTCTGGAAAACGCCAGCGCGGTAAACGGGATGAGGGCCAGGACAGCGAGGGGAATATGGCGCAGCGCGATGAAGCCGTTCACCAGGAAAAACAAGGGAATCACGATTTCCGTGAAATCCGGCTTGCGCACGGCGTAAGTGCAGGAAAGCAGGAACAGCAGGACCAGCATCAGATAGGCGCGTGGCCCGAACTCGTGGAAGTTGGCGCTTTTCCATTCCTGTATGCGTTCGTTGGCCTGCATCCCCAGCACCTGGAACGGGTACAGCCAATGCTCCAGGAAGTCCGGGTTGGCCAGGCTTGCCAGCACCGTTGCGCAGGCCAGCTGCGTCAGGCGCACCAGGCGCTGCTCGCGCACGCGATCGCGCCCCTGCCCCATCCAGTAGACGATCCATTCGCATGCCGTAAACAACCCGGTGAGCGCGATGCCGATCACGTAGCCGCCGTGGGCGTTTACCCAAACGAGCATCAGCAGCGGCAGCGCGACCAGCGACAGCCTTGCCTGATGGTACTTGTAGCTCAGCAATATATACAGGTAGGCCGCGAACAGGATGTAAGTGACCAGCTGGGGGCGCGCCGAGATGCCCGAGGAAAAGGGAATCAGCGCGACCACCGTCAGGATGAATGCGAGCGCCGGCGACTGTCCCAGCCGGCGCGCGAGGGCAAACACGATGCCGAGGGCGGACATGGCCAGGGTGGCTGTCAGGAGCTTGACGCCCGGCACGCCCAGCCAGTCGAACATTGCGTACAGGACAACTTCGAACAGCCATTCGTGCAGCACCCATGCCTGCCCGAAGCGGGTCGATGAAAAGATATCGCCGGCCGGCAGCGCCCGGTGCGAGACGATGTATTCGCCCGTCTTCAAGTGCCAGAAGTAGTCCGGATCGACAAGGGGCAGGACCAACAGCAACAGCAGGAAGAAAGCAATGAATGCCAGCCGTGTCTTGTTGAGCAGCGCGACGATGGTCATGAACACGATGGGCAGGCCCTTATAGGCGGGTAGCGAAGGCGGATGGTCCAATAGTTTATTCACGGAATAATTTCTATTGTGCATCGTCCGGCTCGCGCCACCATGACGTACATTAAGCCAGGGTTCTAAGACAGACGCGCAACTCGTGCAGGTGCTCGTTTCGGTTTTTCTCGCGCCCCCATACTCCGGCCAAGCTGCGGCGTCGCTGCGCACCTGTTTGGCGGTCCAATGAATCACCGCTTCCGGCAGTACGGTGTCGCTGGCCAGTGCATAGCCTGGGTAGCGCAGCAGGCATAGCTGCACGGCAAAACCCAGGCGGTTGGCGGCGCCACGGCGTTGCCGGATCAGCGCGAGGTCTGCGTCGGTGAAGCTGTAATGTTGAATCAGGTCATCCTGGCTCTCTGGCAATATCAACCAACTATCTCTCTCCGTATCGGAAAGCAGTGCGCGACGCGGCATTCGATCGGTCTTTTCGGACAGTTATTTCGGGGATTTTGATTACTCTAATGACATGATTTCGGTATATTTGCCCAGATTAAATCAACTTGATTAGTTATGATTTAAAGCGATTGACACATTTTTTTCTATGGGATAATGACATTGAGATTAAAATTTTGAGGACACCCGAGATGGCACAGACCGAAACCAAAGTGCTCACTGCACACGTACCGCTGCCACTGGCCGACAAGGTCGACGTGCTGGCTGCGCGCCTGGAGCGGTCGCGCGGCTGGGTTATCAAGCAGGCGCTCAGCGCCTGGGTCGATCAGGAGGAGGAGCGCAGCCGCCTGACGCGTGAGGCGATGGCCGACGTCAAGGCCGGTCACGTCATTGACCACCAAGCAGTGCAAGCGTGGGCTGACAGCCTCGACACCGACAACCCGCTGCCGGCACCGGCGGTGCCCTAATGCGGTTGCAGTGGAGCAGCAAAGCACTGTCAGACCTGGTGCGCCTGCACGAGTTCCTGGCTGCCGTGAACAAACCGGCAGCGGCGCGGGTCATCAAATCGTTGACGGCCGCCACAGCCGCCCTGGTAGCGAACCCGCGCATCGGCGAAAAACTTCATGAATTCGAGCCGGGCGAGGTCCGGCGCATCCTCGTTGGCCACTACGAAATGCGCTACGAGATCGTGGAATCGACAATCTTCGTTTTGCGCCTGTGGCATACGCGGGAGGAACGATGAGCATGAGGAAAAGCGGCGATGCCGACTAAACCGCGCTACTGCCCTCCGTGCAAGAAAAGAACGGTACATGAGGAGCACGGCAGTGCGCTGCAGTGTATGCAGTGCGTGACAGTACATCGACGTGTCGAAAATCACGTCAGGAATTCCGGCCAGGTCGACAATTGAGCCGCAAACCTCTTAGCGCCCGATTTTTTCCGTTTTCCCTATTCGCCCTTATTGGGTTTGGCCCGGCGCCGATGTTTTTTTCAAAATGGCTGACTCGGGTCAAGCGCCGCTTCCACCAGCGCGCGTTCGGGCGAGCCCTCACCGCGCGCGGCGCGTGCATTCCATATCAGCGTCAGGTTGCGCAGCGTGGTGGCACGCTCCCAATCCTCGCGCAGCAGCGCAAGCGCGTCGCCCAGGTGCTGCTCGGCCGACGCCGGGTCGCGCGCCAGTATCGCCAGCTCCAGCTCGCTTGCACGGTCCCAATAGTCGGGCGTGCCGCCCGCGATGCGGCGCGCGAGCGCGTAGCGCACCACCGGCAGCAGGGCTTCGCGCGCGGGACCGGGAGGATGGCGGCACTCCATCAGGCTGAGCGCATTGAGGCCCGGATAAACGTCGCGCCAGTCGGCCTCGAAGCCGCGCCGGTAGGCGTCGATCGCCTTGTCGAGCAAGCCGCGCGCCAGCACCCGCCTGTCCTGCGCCACGGCCTGCTGCCAGCGATCCTTGTACACCCGGCCCAGCAGGCCATAGGTCTCGCTGCCGGCGCCGTGTTGCTCGATCAGTTCCAGCAGCACCTGCTCGGCCCGCGCTCCCTGTCCGTTGCGATTAAGCGCGAACGCATACTGCTCGCGCACCAGCACCGTGTTTTGGAGTGCGCGCGGCAGGGATTCGGACAGGCGGATCATCTGGCCCCAGGCATCGAAGGCGCGATAGCACAGCAGCAGGTCGACCAGCACGCCCGCTTCCACCGCGTCGAGGTCAGGACCCAGGCCCACCTCCAGCGCCTGCGCCAGGCCGGTCTTTTCCGCATTGCTGTGCGCGCTATTGCGAATGAGCCGGAGTTGCCGCTTGAGCCCCTGGGCATACTCGACGCGATCGCGAAACACATCGGTCTTGGTATGTCCGACGTCGGGATAGTTTTCGAGCAACTGGTAGAGCGGGCTGTCGGTACTCGGTTCGCGCGCGGCCAGCAGGCGCGCCGCCAGGTTCGCGCGGTCCTGGACGGGATCGGCGGGCATGCCGTCGGGGCCGATCGCATACGGCATGGCGCGCAGCAGGCTCACGTCGAACGGCATCGGTGCGCCGCCCTGGTGATAGAGCGTCACCGTGGTATGCCGCTTGGCCGCATGGCGCACCCCGAGCTCGTAGAACACGTTGGCGTTGGCGGTGGTCAGGTCGGCCACAGCGAAGTCGCACAAAACCAGGCGCTCGAACATCGGCTTGTGGATGATGCCGCCGCTGCGCTCCTCGTCGGCGCGCAAGGGTTCAAGGCCGGCCTCGACAACGGCGGGAGCGATGATCTGCTCGTACACGGCGTTGAAGTCGATCTGGCGTCCGCTCGCGTCGGGTTTATGTCCAAACGGCATTAAGATGAAGCATAGCGGTTTCATGGCTTCCTCGCTGCAGCGGCATAACCGAGGGCCCGACGATTACCAGCGCACGATTTTGCCGGGATTCATGATGTTCTTGGGATCCAGCGCATGCTTGATTGCGCGCATTGTATCGATCGCGCCTTCACCATGTTCCAGGATCAGGAAATCCATCTTGTGCAAGCCGACTCCATGCTCGCCGGTACAGGTGCCATCCATGGCGATCGCGCGTTCGACCATGCGCTGGTTGATACCTTCGGCGCGCTCGACATCGGCACGGTCATCGGGATCGATCAGCATAGCCACGTGGAAATTACCGTCTCCGACATGGCCGATGACTGAATGAATCATCCCATTTTTCTCGCAATCGGCCTTGGCTTCTATCATGCATTCGGCCAGTCGGGAAATAGGCACGCAGCAATCGGTCGTGATCGCGCGGCAGCCGGGCCGCATCTGCAGCAGCGCGAAATAGGCGTTATGGCGGGCGGCCCACAGGCGCGAACGCTCTTCCGGGCGGGTCGCCCACTCGAACCCGATGGCGTGATGGTCGGCCGCGATCTCCTGCACCTGCTGCGCCTGTTCCTTGACGCCATCGGGGCTGCCGTGAAATTCAAACAGCAGCAGCGGCATTTCCGGCAGGCTCATTTTGTCATGGGCGTTGATCGCCTTCACGCCGTTCCGGTCGAGAAACTCAACCCGTGCCACCGGCACCCCGGTCTGAATCGTTGCGATAACGGCGTTGACCGCGTCCGATTCGCTTGGAAAGGAACAGACCGCGGCGCTGATCGCTTCCGGCTGGGGGTACAACTTGACGGTCACCTCGGTAATGACACCGAGCGTGCCTTCGCTGCCCACGAAGACCCGTGTCAGGTCGTAGCCGGCGGACGATTTCCTGGCGCGGGTGCCGGTGCGGATGATGCGACCGTCCGCCGTCACCACCGTCAGGGCCAGGGTGTTTTCGCGCATGGTGCCGTAACGCACCGCGTTGGTGCCCGAGGCGCGCGTGGCCGCCATGCCGCCCAGCGATGCGTCGGCGCCGGGATCGATCGGGAAAAACAAGCCGCTGTCGCGGATTTCCTGATTGAGCTGCTTGCGCGTTACCCCGGCCTGCACGGTGGCGGTCAGGTCTTCCGCGTGCACCGCCACCAGCTTGTCCATCTGCGACAAGTCGATCGTGACGCCACCGCGCAGCGCCAGTACATGGCCTTCGAGCGAGGTGCCGGTTCCATACGGGATCATCGGCACATCGAACTGGCTGCACAGCCTGACGGCTGCGGCAACTTCCTCGGTGGAGCGGGCGAACACGACCGCGTCGGGCAGCATCGGATCGTAGAACGATTCATCGCGGCCGTGGTGTTCGCGCATCGCCTGGGTCGTCGAGAGGCGCTCGCCGAACACGCCTTCGAGCGCCGACAACAGCGCTGCGGGCAGTGGCTTCTTTAATGTATCGGGCTGCTTCATGGGTGGCTCCGGGGTGAGCTTTGCGCTGCCAGGTGCAACGCTTGGCAAGGTTTTCGATTTTAACGTGCGGCAATGCCTGGAAGCGCGGAGATTCTTAAAAACATGAGCAAGAGCATGTTTTTTTTCGCTTTTTGTTCGCATGACCTGGCTTGCATATGCATCTCGCCTTCCTATCATGAAGCGAAGGGCTGCGCGAGGCGGTGCGATGGCGATCACGCCTGGGCGCCGACGCTTTATTGCGGAAATTGTTGGAGGTGCATTATGACTACGATGAAAAGCGATATGATCGATGATTTCAAATCCAGGCTGCGCGGACGGCTGATCCAGCCAAACGATGCCGGGTATGACGAGGCCAGGAAAATCTGGAACGCGATGATCGACAAGAAGCCGGGCATGATCGTGCACTGCGCGGGCGCGGCGGACGCGATGGCGTCGGTTGCGTTCGCGCGCGACCATGAGCTGCTGCTCGCTATACGCGGCGGCGGCCACAATATCGCGGGCAGCGCGCTGTGCGACGGCGGGCTGGTGATCGACCTGTCGGGCATGCGGTCGGTGCGGATCGACCCGGACCTGCGGCGCGCCTGGGTTGAAGGCGGCGCAACCCTGGCCGACGTCGACCACGAGGCCCAGGCTTTCGGGCTTGCCACGCCCCTGGGAATCAATTCGACGACCGGCGTCGGCGGGCTGACCCTGGGCGGAGGCTTCGGCTGGCTCAGCCGCACCTTGGGCCTGGCGGTGGACAACCTGGTGTCGGCCGACATCATCACGGCCGATGCGCGGCGTCTGAAAGTCAGTGCCAGCAACGAGCCTGACTTGTTCTGGGCTATACGTGGCGGCGGCGGAAACTTCGGCGTCGTGACGAGTTTCGAGTTCCAGCTCCATCCGGTCGGTCCGCAGATAACCGCGGGGCTGATCGTCTATCCGTTCGAACAGGCCAGGCAGGTGCTGACCCAATACCGCGATTACGTCAACCAGATGCCTGCCGAACTGGCGGTCTGGGGCGTGCTGCGCAAGGCGCCGCCGTTGCCGTTCCTGCCTGCCAGCGTGCATGGGGAGAACGTGGTGGTGCTCGCGGTTTTTTCTCCCTTGAAGCAGGACGACATCATGGGCGCAATCGAGCCGCTGCGCGCTTTCGGCCAAGCCGTCGGCGAGCATCTCGGCACCATGCCATACACCGCGTGGGAACAGACCTTCGATCCGCTGCTCACGCCAGGAGCGCGCAACTACTGGAAATCGCATAATCTAACTCAGCTGAGCGACGCCGCCGTCGATACGCTCATCCGCTACGCCGGCACGCTGCCCTCGCCCCAGTGTGAAATTTTCCTTGGACTGTTGGGAGGAAAGGCCAGCGAGCCCGCGCCGGATGCGACCGCATACCCTCATCGCAACGCGCTGTACGCGATGAATGTCCATGCGCGCTGGAGTGAGCCGAGCGACGATGAAGCGTGTATTGCATGGTCGCGCGAACTGTTTACCGCCATGGCGCCTCATGCCGCCGGCAGCGTTTATATCAACTTCATGACGCAGGAGGAAGGCGCGCGGATTTCGGAGGCGTATGGCGCGAACTATGAGCGCCTGGCGCAGATCAAGAAGAGGTACGACCCGCACAATCTGTTCCGCAGCAACCAGAACATCCGGCCGTCGGCATGAAGCGAAGCGTGGCTAGGGCTTGATGTAGGCGTACCCTTCCTGCACCTGAAGGCGGCTCACCTCGGCCACGCCGGACGGCACGATGCTCGCCTCGGGAATCACGCGGCTCTTGTCGATCTTGAACGCGACCAGTGTGTTGTTACAGACCCGAAACTGCACCTTGCGGTTGGACAGTTCCTGCACGACCACGTCGTAGGGATTGCCGTTCTTGTCCTTGGCGTCTTCGAGCAGGAAATCGATCCCGGGACCATGCGTGACGACCACGATCTGCGCCTTCGGGCTGGCGTCCAGGTGGTTGCCGATATTGCGCAGGGCGACCATCGGATTGGCGCCATCGTTAATGTGATACACCACCTTTTCCTCGCGCGGAGCGGCGTTCGCTGCCGCCAGGCCGGCCACGGCGAGCAACAGGATGACGATTGCGTTACGTATGGTTTTCATGACTTCTCCTTGTTTACCGCGCTTGCCCTAAAACTCGAGATCTTCGGCAACGGCCGCGATTCCCGCCTGCGCGCACACGTCGTCGGCCGCGCCGCCGGGCGCGCCGGACACGCCAATCGCGCCATACAGCACGCCGCCAACTTCAATCGGCAGTCCGCCGCCGTTGGCGACAACGCGCGCGACGGTGCGGATCCCGCTCGCTTCCTTGCCCGCTTCGGTGGCCTGCGCCAGCGCCGTGGTGGCAATCTTGAAGCTGGCCGCGGTCCATGCCTTGTTGATTGCGGTTTCCGGCGTATGCAAGCCGGCATAGCGGTCGCGCAGCATCACCTGGGTCTGGCCGCTGCGGTCGACGATCGCAATGGCGACCTGGAACCCGTTGGCGCGGCACTTCTGCAAGCCGGCCAGGGCCGCCTTGAGGGCCGTCTCCGGCGTCATCAGCTTGACGGAATAGCTTGCCTCGGCCGCATCCGCGGATGCACCCGACAGCAGGAGGCAGAGGGCCAGCACTCGGCCGCGTGTTTTGCCTTGCATGAAACCCTCCACGTATGCCGGGTGTCGCTTACTGGTTGACCGGCGAGGCCGGATCGAGCAGCAAGGCCATCACGTCCTTCAACTGGGCTTCCGTGAGGATGCCTTTGTGGCCGAAACGCGGCATCTTGGAACAGGCCTGGTAGGCTTGCGCGTTATACAGCTTGCCCCAGGTGTACTTGACGACTTCCTCGCTCTGGCCGCGCAGTTTCCCGTACTGGTACAGCGACGGGCCGATGTTACCGAACGAAATTTCCTTCTTGCTGATCTGGTGGCAGGCGTAGCAGTTGCCGCCGTTGACCGAGCCAGCCGCGTCGTCCCAGCGCATGCCGCGCCCGTCCTGGGCGATCTTCTCGCCTTCCTGCCACTTGCCAAGATAGCTGCCGCCTGCCGGATACTTCACGTTCTTCAGTTCCGCAGCCTGGATTTGTGCGCTGGCAGCCGGCGTGAGCGTGGCCGGATCGTCGCTGCACATCTGCTGCGACTGGTCCTGCGCCGTCACGCGCTCGACCGTGGCTTGTCCCTTGTCGCGGAAATCGTGCTTGAGCAGGTCGAGGGCAAGCTTGCCGTAATCGGCATCGGCAGCGACCGTCGCGCAGCCGGCCACCGTTGCCGCCGCCAGTGCGGCGGTCAGTATTTTTGCGATTCGTTTCATCAGATTTACCTTATCGTTTCAGCGCAGGGCCGGCGTACACGCCGCCATCGGCATTTTTTGCCAGGAACATCGTCACTGCCGTAATCGCATCGGATGCGTACAGCGGCTCGGGGAAGCGCTGCTGGCGATAACAGTCGTACAGGCGATGCTGCATGGTGCGCACCTCGCCCTGCGAGACGCGATAGGCTGGCCAGGTGGTGTACGCGTCTTGCGCGTTGGCCTTGTCCAGAATGTTAGGCAACTCCTGCCGGCGAATACGCAGGCCGGTCGTCGAGTGGCAGGTCGCGCACGAGAAATCGTGAGGGCCGCCGCGATAGAAGAACATCTTCTTGCCGATCTCGTAGGCACGCGCCTCGGCCGGATGGGCGGTCGACACGGCCATTTTCATGCCACGCGATTCGGACGTGATGTACGACACCAGCGCCTCGATATCGGACTGTTTGCCGGTCGAACCGAACGGTGTCTTGAGCGCCTGCTCGCGCGTCAGGCCCTGCAAGGTGATGCGGCAGTGGGCCAGGCGCTGCTCCAGGTCCATGACCTTGCCTGCGTCCTTGAAGAAGCGCGGCAGCTCGGTGTAAGCGCCTTTCAGCACGCCCGGTCCCTTGCCCAGGTCGCAGCGTTCGAGCGACACCTGGCTCGGTCCGGCCTTCTTTTTCCACAGTGCTTCACCGCGCATTTCCCACAGTTCAGCGGGATTTCCGTCAGCGAGCATCTCGCGGTACTTTGCGATCCCATCGCTCACAGCGTCCTGCGCAAACGCCGGCACGGCCGTGATGAGCAGCGCCGTAGCGATAACACCGAGCCCCTTGTTCGTCATTCCATCTCCCTATTTTGGTAAAACAAATGTGGTCTGCGCCACGTCGCCATCCCCTCAGGCGATGGCCGCTTCGTCGGTGCGGCTGTCGCCCTTGCTGTCGATCCAGGTCACGGAAACCTTGTCGCCCGCGACGCCGCCTTTGAATTTGAAAGACAGGAACGGATCCTTGGCCACGGACGGCCCCATTTGGGCGTCGAGCACCACTTTCCCGTTCCACCTGGCCTGCAGGTTCTTGATATGGTGGGCAGGAATCAGGGCTCCCGACTTGTCCTTGCGCTGGCCGGACTCCATGTCGTGCCGCATCAGGATTTTTACTTCAACCAGCTCGCCCTTGGCACTGGCGCGAATACGCATTGGCTCTGCCATGTTCATTTCCTTTGAAAATATGTCGAAGTCGGTCCTGCTGCGCTTAGCCGCCGCAGCCGCCCATCGTTACCTTGATTTCCTTGCTGGCGACCAGCCACTTGCCGTCGGCCTTGACCAGCGCATGCACGTTCGAGGTGCCGCCCATCTTCACGCGGGTCGAGACCTCCGGTTCCGTGCCAGCGGGAATATTGAAGCCGGCCGACATCGGGGTCGGGTTTTTTTCGACCAGGATGGCGATGTATTCGGTGTTGGGAGCCCGGCTGGCGACCGCGACCGGCACGACCGATCCGTTCTCCGCGATGTCCGGTCCGAGCACGGACACTTCGCTGCTCAGCGCAAACGTGTCGCCGCCCATGGCCTTGACCACATCCTGCAGGCTCTTGGAATCGAATACCTTCTGGCTCCACTCGGAGGCGAAAACATCGGAAGGTTTTAACAATCCGGCCGTAAATGCCATGCCGAGAACGGACGATATGCGCAACACGTCGCGCCGATTCTGATTCATAACTCTCTCTCCAATCGTAACTATCAAGGGGACCCGCCGGCATCTCTGGCTAGCTGAGGCCGCCTTCTATTTTCACACAAAATTAAAACCTTGATTGGCGTAGGGCTTATTCACTTTTTATGCATCCATGACGTTGAACGCAAATTATTCTTCGCTGAAGTGATTCTTTTGCCATCGTTCCGGCTGTCGGACACTATGAAAACCCGGCCCTCGCCGTGTCAGCGCGGACGATGCTCGTATATCCGGCCGGTTGGCGGCAGGCCGCCGGATTTGTTAATTTAATGCGGCCGCAGGCGCCCGCGGGCCTGAATTTGCTGTTTTCCTGCAACACTTTCGCGCCAAAGACAGGGGCCGGCGCACAATGTTGGCGCATGACATGACACTTTTTGCGTTGTCCGCATGACCCAGATCATGTGATTTCAACACGGCATGCTGCTTATCAGTTGTCAAAATTAACGAGAGGACTGATAATGCGAGTCATTATCATTTACATTTAAAAGTGAAAACCATGTCGACTCGCACGCCAGCCACTGCCAGCACCCGTCTTACCCCGATCGCCGCCGCCGTCCACTGCGCGCTGGCCACTGTCCTTATGAGCGGTTCGGTCGCGTTCGCCCAGTCCGCGCCCGCCAAGGAAAGCACGCTGCAGGAAGTGAAGATCGTCGGTACCGCAGACAACGGGTATGCGCCGAAATCGGCATCGAGCGCCACCAAGACCGACACACCGTTGCTCGACACCCCGCAATCGATCACTGTCGTGACCAAGGAACTGATCCGCGACCAGGCGATGCAGAGCATGTCCGACGTGATCCGTTACGTGCCGGGCATCGTTGCCACCCAGGGCGAAGGGAACCGCGACGCCGCCGTCTTCCGCGGCAGCGCCTCGACCGCCGACTTCTTCGTTGACGGCATCCGCGACGACGTGCAGTACTTCCGCGACCTGTACAACATCGAAAGCGTCGAAGCACTCAAGGGATCGAACGCGATGATCTTCGGGCGCGGCGGCTCGGGCGGCGTGATCAACCGCGTCACCAAGCAGGCACAATGGACGCCGGTGCGTGACGCCTCGCTCACGCTCGGCTCGTGGAAGAACCGCCGCGGCACGCTCGACGTGGGCCAGGCCGTCAACGACAATGTCGCCGTGCGCATCAACGGCATGGTCGAGGACTCGGAAAGCTACCGCGACAACGTGCAGGTCAAGCGTTCCGGCATCAACCCGACGGTCGCCATCCGCGCCGGCGCGAACACCAGCCTGGTGCTGGGCTACGAGCACTTCAAGGACGACCGCACCGCCGACCGCGGCGTTACCTCGTTTAACGGCCGGCCGGTCGACACCGATCCGTCCGCCTTCTTCGGCAACCCGGACCAGAGCTACACCTGGGCGCGCGTGGATGCATTTACCGCCGTGCTCGATCACGACCTCGGCAATGGCGTGACCTTGCGCAACCGTACCCGCTACGCCGACTACGACAAGTTCTACCAGAACATCCATGCAGGCAGCGTCGCCACGCTGAAGAATGGCGTGCCGACCCTGAATCTGGCCGCCTACAACAACGCGACCCAGCGCACCAACCTGTTCAACCAGACCGACCTGCTGTTCACGCTCAACACCGGCGCCGTCAAGCACAAGCTGGCCACCGGCCTGGAACTGGGGCGCCAGGTCACCGACAACTTCCGCAACACCGGCTACTTCACCGCGCTCGGCGCGACCGCAACCGCGTTCCCGGTGCCCGTGGCCAGCCCGATCAGCCGCACCCCGGTCGAGTTCCGCCAGGGGGCCAGCGATGCCGACAACCACGGCAAATCGACCGTCGCCGCGGTGTACCTGCAAGACCAGATCGAGTTCACGCCGCAGTGGCAAGCCATCGTCGGCCTGCGCTACGACCGCTTCAAGGTCGACTTCCTCAACAAGCGCAACAACAGCGTGATCGAATCGACCGATAACGAAGTGTCGCCGCGCGTCGGCCTGGTCTACAAGCCGGTGCCGGCAGTATCGGTCTACGGCAGCTACAGCGTGGCCTTCCAGCCGCGCGCCGGCGACCAGCTCTCGTCGCTCAGCCCGACCAATCAGGCGTTCGATCCGGAACAATTCAAGAACCTCGAACTGGGCGCGAAGTGGGATGTCACCCCTGAGCTGAACGTGACTGCGGCGCTGTACAAGCTCGATCGCAGCAATGTCGTGGTGACTGAGAACGCGGTGTCGTTCCTGACCGAAGGCCAGCGCACCAAGGGCTTCGAGCTGGGGCTGGCAGGCAAGCTCACCAAGAGCTGGAGCGTGATGGGCGGCTACGCCTACCAGGATTCGGTGTTCCCGGAAAAATCGGGCAGCATCAAGGCCGGCACCGTGTCGGCGCAAGTGCCGACCAACACCTTCTCGCTGTGGAACCGCTACGATGTCACGCCTGCGCTGGGCGCCGGACTCGGCGTGGTCTATCGTGACAGCATCTTCACCGGCACCTCGAACGCGGTGACCCTGCCCTCCTTCACCCGGGTCGATGCGGCCGTCTTCTATACCGTGAACAAGAACTACAAGCTGCAGGCGAACCTGGAAAACCTGTTCGACAAGAAGTATTTTTCGTCGGCCAACAGCGACACCAACATCACGCCCGGTTCGCCGCGCGCGCTGCGCGTGACGCTCAACGCGACGTTCTGAACGGCGCGCAGGTGAATGAAAGGCGGCGCCTGCGGGCGCCGTTTTGCGTTGGTGCCTCCCTGCCCGCATGAGCCCGTAATTCTACACATTGGTTCAGTCCCTCACGTTGACACCCATCATCCACCGTTCTTGTCCGCACCTGATACTGAAATCTCGTGCGCGGGCGACGGTTGCACCGCGCCTATTTGAACACGGAGGAAACGTGACAATATCTGGCGATAGGCTCGATCCCCCTCAATCCGAGCAGCAGGACAACTTTCTCAAAAGCCTGAGCCTGTTTACCAAGCAGCACCGGGCCGGTCACTGGTCCGGCCAGTTTTCCGAGTTCATGGAAAACGTGTTGCCACTGGCGCCACAGCAGGTGGCGCGCAGTTCGCACCAATATATATGGGACATGATCCGCGCCACCTTCGTCGAGGGCGAGGATGGCGCGCAGCGCTGCCGCCTGTTCGAGGACGACCTGTTCGGCATCGACGAGGCGATCGAGCGCGTGATCGACTACTTCAAGGCAGCCGCGGCCGGCTCCGAGGTCGGGCGCCGCCTGCTGCTGCTGCTCGGTCCGCCGTCGGGCGGCAAATCGACCCTGGTCATCCTGCTCAAGCGCGGCCTCGAGGAATACAGCTACACCGAGGAAGGCGCGCTGTACGCGATCGCCGGCTGTCCGGTCCACGAGTCGCCGCTGCACCTGGTGCCGCATACCATGCGCGCGTCCTGCCGCAATACCTACGGCATCGACATTTCCGGCGAAGTCTGCCCGCACTGCCGCGCACGCCTCGAAGACCAGTTCGCGGGCGACTTCCTGCAAATGCCGGTCGAGCGCTTCTTCATCTCCGAGTCCGGGCGCAGCGGCATCGGCACCTATGCGCCGCACGACCCCACCACGGCCGACCTGGCCGACCTGGTCGGTTCGGTCGACCTGTCCAAGGTGGCCCAGTACGGCGACGAAGGCGACCCGCGCGCCTGGTCCTGGTCGGGCGCGGTGTATGCGGCCAGCCGCGGGGTGCTCGAGATGATCGAGATCCTCAAGGTCAAGCGCGAATTCCTTTACCTGCTGCTCACGCTGACGCAGGAAAAAAACGTCAAGGTCTCGCGCTTTCCGCTCATTTACCTCGACGAGACCATCCTGGCGCACACCAACCTGGCTGAATTTCGCAAGTTCCTGCAAGAAAGCGAGAACGAAGCCCTGCTCGACCGCATGGTGATCATCCAGGTGCCCTACACGCTCAACTACAAGGAGGAAGCGCGCATCTACCGCAAGCTCATTTCGTCGGCCGCGCCGGCGTTTCGCGACGTTCACCTCGACCCGCACGTGCTGCATGCGGCGGCCGTGTTCGCCATCCTGAGCCGCATCCAGGAAGGCGACGAGAAAGAAGTCGAGCTGGTCAAAAAAATCCGCATCCACGCCGACGAAGAAGTCGAAGGGGTGAACCGCGCCGACGTGCGCAGGGTCAAAGAAAAAGAGAAGGCGCCCGACGAGGGACTGGCCGGCGTGTCGCCGCGCTTCGTCATCAATGCCCTGTCGAACGCCATCATCCAGTCGAACCAGAAGAGCCTGACCACCATGGACGTGCTGCTCGCGCTCAAGGACGGCATCGAGAGCGATGCCCGCATCGAGCCCAAGAAAAAACGCCGGTGGGTCGACTACCTGGTACTGACACGCAAGGATTTTTACAACCGCTGGGTCAAGGAAGATGTGCACAAGGCCCTGTTCGTTTCGTTCGAGCAGGAGGCACAGGACCTGCTCAACAAATATCTCGACGAGGTCGAAGCCATGCTCGACAACCGCCAGATCAAGGACCCGATCACGAACGAGGAGCGGCGGCCCGACGAGCGTTTTTTGCGTGCGGTCGAAGAGAAGATCCACATCTCCGAATCCGGCAAGCAGTCGTTCCGCCAGGAGGTGGTGCGCAAGGCCATGGGCGCCTACAAGCGCGGCATCAAGTTCAGCCTCGAGAGCCACATCCAGCTCAACGACGCGGTCCAGCAGTACCTGTTTGAACAGCGCCGCGATGTCCTGCGGCTGGTCAGCTCGGCCAAGCGGCCCGACGACGAAATCCGTACCAAGATTTCCGCAGTCGAAAAACGCCTGGTCGACGAATATGGCTACGACAGCCACAGCGCGCGTGAAGCGCTGAACTACGTGACGACCCTGCTCGCGCAGGAATAAGCGCCAGGGTCGCCGATAAGTGGAGGTGCGGCGTGACTGCGACAATCAACACAGCGTGGTACGACCTGTTCTCGCGCGGGGCGCGCGACTGGCTGCGCCACAATGCCAAGGTGCGCGAGGCGGTGCAGAACCATTTGCCCGAACTGATCGCCGGCCCCGACCTGATCACCGGCCCCCAGGAACGCACCGTGCAGGTGCCTGTGCGCATGCTCGAACATGCGCGCTTCCGACTGGCTGACGGGCGCAGCCAGACCGGCGCCGGCCAGGGCGAAGGCGAACCGGGCGACGTCCTGCAGACCGGCCGGCCCGAGCCGGGCCAAGGCGGCGAGGAAGGCGAAGGCGGCAACGACGACGGCGAGGTAAAACTGCTGCTCGAATTTTCCATCGACGACGTGATGGACTGGATCTGGGAAGAGCTCAAGCTGCCCGACCTGAAACCGAAGCCGGGCGCACGCATCGACGAACTCGAGATCGTGCGCGAGGGCTGGGACAAGCACGGTGCGCGCTCGCGCCTGGACCGGCGCCGCACCATCAAGGAAGCCATCAAGCGGCGCGCGGTGCAGGTCGACCCGGTGCCGTTCACCAACGACGACCTGCGCTTCCGGCAGGTGGTCACGCGCCAGCGCCCGAGTACCAGCGCCGTCGTCTTTTTCGTTATCGACGTGTCCGCCAGCATGACGCAAATCGAACGCAAGCTGGCCAAGTCGTTCTTCTTCTTCGCGCTGCAGGGTATCCGCCGCAAGTATGCGAAGGTGGAAACGCGCTTCATCGCCCACACCACGCATGCGTGGGAATTCACCGAAGGCGAGTTCTTCCAGGTGTCCGGCATCGGCGGCACCATCGCCTCCAGCGCATTTCGGCTCGCGCTCGACGTGGTGCGCAAGGAGCTCGACCCGGCGCACAACAACATCTATATGTTCTACGCCTCCGACGGTGAGAACTTCACCGAGGACCGCTCCGCGGCGAGCCTGGCGCTGACCGAGCTTGGCTCCGTGCTCAACTACATCGGCTACGTCGAAACGCTGCCGGGCGTACCGCGCTCGCTCGACACCGAAATGCGCCGCCTGTGCAACGAACTCGAACGGCGCGGCGTGCCGATCGCCAGCAGCGTGCTGGCCGGTCCCGAAGATGTCTGGAGCGCATTGCGCAAGTTCTTCACCGAAGAAGCGCAAGCCCAGCACGAGGACGTATTCCCATGAACGATGCGCGCCCGCAGCCATACGGCACGGGCGCAGCACAACCACAGGAGACAATCCAATGACCGAGGCGCAGGAACGCCTGGCTGAATACACCGAGCGCATCGAGGCGCTCGCCATCGAGCTGGGGATGGATTACTACCCGGTCGATTTCGACCTCGTACCGAATAACTTCATGGTCGAAATTGCCGTCTATGGCTTGCCGGTGCGCATGCGCCACTGGTCGTTCGGGGTGCGCTACATCCACCAGCTGGTGCGCCAGCACATGGGGCATTCGCGCATCTTCGAAGTCATGTTTCCGGGCGACCCTTGCCACGCCTTCATGCTCGAACAAAACTCGCTGGCGGAAAACACCCTGGTCACGGCGCACGTGCTGGGCCATTCCGATTTCGCCAAGAACAACCAGCTGTTTACCCGCTTCATTGCAATGGCGGGCAGCCATATACTCGAGCAAAGCGCGGCGCGCGCGCACCGTCTCGAGCTGGCGCTGGCGGCCCACGGCCAGGAACGCGTTGAAGCCGTGCTCGACGCAGCGCTTGCGCTTGAAACCCATATCGACGTCAACCAGAGCCTGCACCGGCCTCGCTTTCCCGAGTTCGAAACGGCGCGCGCGCCAGCTGCGGCCGATCCTTTCCGCGACCGTTTTGCGCGCCTGCCCGGCGAGTTCGTCGAAGCTCCCGTCAAGGGCCCACCGGTGCGCGCGCCACTGCCGCCGCGGCCCGAGTACGACCTGCTCTGGTTCATCGCACAGTACGGTCCCGAGCTGGAAGACTGGGAACGCGACATCTTCCTGGCCGTGCGCGAGGAAGCGTTCTACTTCCACCCGATTTTCGCCTGCCAGATCATGAACGAGGGATGGGCGTCGTACTGGCATGCGCGCCTGCTGCGCGAGGCCAACTTCCTGCCCCACGACATCTACCTGTCCGCCATCAAGGCCCACTCCGACGTGGTGCGCCCGTTTGCCAGCGGGCAGCAACTGGCGCTCTCGCTCAATCCGTATCACCTCGGCTTTTCGCTGTGGGAACACATCATCGAGAAGTTCGGCATGGAAAAAGCGCGTCAGATCTGCCGCGAGGAAGACGATTTCGGCTTCATCCGCAACTACCTGGACCAGGAACTGGCCGATGAGCTCGAGCTGTTCGTATACGAGGCGCGCAAGGATGGCGAAACCAAGATCGTCAACCGCGACATCCATGCCATCCGCGAGGCGATCCTGGCGCCCAAGTTCAATTACGGCGCGCCCTGCGTGTCCGTTACCCAGGTTGGCGCCGACGGCAGCCTCGACTTGCGGCACGACTATCTGCGCGACGGGCGCGGGCTCGAGCTGTCGCAGGCCGAGAAAGTAATGGAGTACGTGGCGCGCGTGTGGCGCCGGCCGGTGTCGCTGCACACGGTCGATTTTCGGGGAGTGGTGCGGGTATTGCCGACCCGGAAGACCGGTTTGTGACCGCTTTGCGACCGGTTTGCGACCGGAGCGCGGCCGCTTGGCCACCGTGCTGTCAGGGCGTTTCCTGCAGGTAGGTAACGTACCAGTCGAGCGCCTCGGCCATGCCGTCTTCCAGATGGTGGGTGGGCTCGTAGCCGAGCAGTGCGCGCGCCTTCGAAATGTCGGCCTGCGAGTGGCGCACGTCGCCGGGCCGAAATTCAGTGTAATGAGGACGGTAGCCGGCCAGGTGCGCAAAGCGCTGCTCGAGCATGCCACGCATCAGGTTGTAGAGCGCATTCAGGCTGGTGCGCTCGTTCACGGCCACGTTGTAGATCTGGTTGATGGCCGCCGGGTCCTTGGTCAGCCCGGCCAGCAGGTTGGCCTGCACAGCGTTGCCGATAAAGCAGAAGTCGCGGCTGCTGTCGCCGTCGCCGTTGATGTACAGGGCGCGGTCGTGGATCATGGCGGCGAACCACTGCGGAATCACGGCCGCATAGGCACCGTTCGGGTCCTGGCGCGGGCCGAACACATTGAAGTAGCGCAGCCCGATCGACTCGGTCTGGTAGCAGCGCGCGAACACGTCGGCGTAAACCTCGTTGACGTATTTGGTTACCGCGTACGGAGACAGCGGCCTGCCGATCCGCGCTTCCACCTTGGGCAGCTCCGGATGGTCGCCATAGGCAGCGCTGGAGGCGGCATACACGAAGCGGCGTACCCCGGCGTCGCGCGCGCCCACCAGCATGTTCAGAAAGCCCATCATGTTGATTTCGCTGGTGAGCAGAGGGTCTTCGATCGAGCGCGACACCGAGCCCAGTGCGGCCTGGTGCAGCACGATATCGACCCCGCGGCAGGCTGCCTCGCAGGTCGCCAGCGAACGGATATCGCCCTCGATGAAACGAAAGTTCTGCCATGCCTGTTCCGGCACCAGTTCCCTGACCTGTTCAAGATTGCGCAGGTGGCCGGTCATCAGGTTGTCGAGCCCGGTGACGCGCTGGCCCAGCCGCAGCAGCGCTTCGAGCAGGTTCGAGCCGATAAAGCCGGCCACGCCGGTGATTAGCCAGTGGTAGCGGTTTTCCTGCAGCGTCGCGCGCACCGCTTCATATGCGCGTCCCGGTTGAGCCGCCGGCATTACAGCCTCCAGACGTTCAGGCCGCCAGCTTGCAGCGCAGTCACGTCGAACTGCGACTTCACATCGATGAAACAGCCCTGCCCCAGCACCTTTTGCTGGAACTCGGCCAGCGGGCGGCTCATGAGCGCATGGTGCGCCACCGCGACCACCATGGCCTCGCTCGGAAGCAGTTCGTCCCACGGGGTGAGCGCCACGCCGTATTCGCGCAGCGCTTCCTCGGGGTCGGCCACCGGGTCGCAGGCCACGACCGTCACGCCGTACGATTCGAGCTCGCGGATCATGTCGAACACCTTGGAATTGCGCAGGTCCGGGCAGTTCTCCTTGAAGGTCAGGCCCAGCACATTCACGCTCGCCCCCTTCAGCTTGAAGCCGGCGCGCACCATTTCCTTGATGGTCTTCTCGGCCACGAACTTGGACATCGAATCGTTGATGCGGCGCCCGGCCAGGATCACGTCCGGGTGGTAGCCCAGCATCTGCGCCTTGTGCGTGAGATAGTAAGGGTCGACGCCGATGCAGTGCCCGCCGACCAGGCCGGGCCGGAACGGCAGGAAATTCCACTTGGTGCCTGCCGCGTGCAGCACCTCGAGCGTGTCGAGGCCAAGCCGGTCGAAGATGATCGCCAATTCGTTCATCAGTGCGATGTTGAGGTCGCGCTGGGTGTTTTCGATCACCTTGGCGGCCTCGGCGACCTTGATGCTGGAGGCGCGGTGCACGCCGGCCTCCACCACCTGTTCATACAGCGTGGCAACCTTCTCGAGCGTCTCGGCGTCGTCGCCCGAGACCACTTTGCGGATCGTCCCGAGCGTGTGTTCCTTGTCGCCCGGATTGATCCGTTCGGGCGAAAAGCCCACGTGGAAATCGGTCTTCCATGTCAGCTGCGAACACTGTTCGAGCAGCGGTATGCAGATCTCCTCGGTGGCGCCGGGATACACGGTCGATTCGTAGATGATGATCGCGCCGCGCTTCATGTGGGAGCCCACGGTGCGGCTGGCGCCGATCAGGGCGGAAAAGTCCGGGTTGTGCGCATTGTCAACCGGCGTGGGCACGGCGACCACGATGAAATCGGCCTGCGCCAGCTCGGCCGGGTCGCAGCCCACGCTCAGCCCGGTGGCAGCGCGCAATTGCTCCGAACTGACCTCGCCGGTAGGATCGACCATGCGCCGGTAACTTTCGATCTTGCGCTGAGACAGGTCGAAGCCGATCGTGCGCTGGCGCTGCCCGAACGCAACTGCCAGCGACAAGCCGACATACCCTAATCCCACGACAGCCACAGTGTCCATTAATTCTCCCTTGATGTCGACTCGAATGACGGGCCGGCAATAGAGCGGCGAGCGCGGCGTCAGACGAAATTCTACGGTCCGCATGAATCGCTCTTTTGATGTTCAGCAACGGGGCGCGAATTGGCTTTGATTTCGCACAGCTCGCTTATGTTGATATCGGTCAACGAGCGATCGCACCCGACTCCTTACCCTGTCAGTGAGCTTCGTCAAACCTGACCGCGCAGGAGAATCCCATGTCCCAGCACAAGCAGTACCTGTGGCCGAGCCGCGTTGCGGCGGCCCTTGCGCTCACGCTTGCCTTGAGCGGATGCGAACGGGGCGGCAATGCCGAGGCGCTCATTGCCGAAGCCAGGCAGTACCGCCAGCAAGGAGAAATCAAGGCGGCCGTCATCCAGCTCAAGAACGTGATACAGCAAGACGCCAACCACCGCAGCGCACGGCTGCTGCTGGGCGAGGTATATCTTGAGCAAGGCGATGCGATTTCGGCCGAGAAGGAGCTGCGGCGCGCCATCGCTCTTGGCGCCGACAGCACCCAGCTCTCCCCCCTGCTGGGCAAGGCGATGCTGATGCAGGGCCATTTTGAACGCGTGCTCGACGAGATCAAGCCGGCCGCTGCGGCCAAGCAACTGCCGGCCATCCTGGCGCTGCGCGCCAACGCGCTGATGGGCATGAACAATCTGGCGCAGGCGCGCGCCATGTTCGGCGATGTGCTCGAACTGGACCCGGTGTTTCCCGACGCGCTGCTCGGGCTGGCGCGCATCGCGGCCTCCGAAAACAAGGCCGACGAGGCCGCGGCGCTGGTGGCGCGCGCACTGGCTGCCAGCCCGGGCGACATCGACTGCCTGCGTTTCAAGGGCGACCTGCTGCGCGTGCAGGGCAAGGGCGAGGCCGCGCTGGCCGCCTACCGCCAGATCCTGGCGCTGCGCCCGCACAACGCCCAGGCCCACGTCGACGTGGCCAACCTGTACATCGACAGCGGCAAATTCAAGGAGGCGCGCAGCGAGATCGAGAGCGCGCGCAAGGCATCGCCGGGCACGCTGTCGGTATTCTATTCGCAGGCGATGCTCGATTTTCGCGAGGGCAAGAATTCCGCGGCGCTCGAATCGCTGCAGCAGATCTTGCGAGCCGCGCCCGACCATTTTCCCAGCGTGCTGCTGGCCGGGGCGGTCCAGACCGCGCTGGGCTCGAGCCAACAGGCCGAGCAACACCTGAAAAAATTCCTTGCGGCATACCCGCGCCACGTTTACGCCACCAAGCTCATGGCCTCGCTGCAACTGCGCGCCGACTTGCCGCAGGCCGCGCTCGACATGGTGCGCCCCCTGCTGCTCGCAAACGAAAACGATGTCGAGCTGCTGACCCTGGCCGGCGAGGCCAGCATGCGATTGCGCCACTTCAGCGGCGCCGCCGAATACTTCGAAAAGGCCAGCGCGCTGCGTCCCGACGCGCCCCTGCTGCACACCGCGCTGGCGCTAAGCCAGTTGGGCAACGGCGACAGCGGGCGCGCGGTCGGCGAGCTCGAACGCGCCGCCAGCCAGGACCGCAAGTCGACCCGTACCGGTGTCCTGCTGGTGATGACCTACCTGCGCAGCAACAGCCCGGACAAGGCCATGGCTACCATTACCGAGATGCAAAAACTGGGCGACAACCCGCTGTTCGAGAACCTGCGCGGCGGCGTCTACGTGGCCAAGCGCGACCTGCGCGCGGCGCGCGCCAGTTTCGACAAGGCGCTCGAGCTCGACCCGCTGTATATGCCCGCGCTCGACAACCTGGCCCAGCTCGACAACATTGAAAAACGTCCCGAACAGGCGGTCCGGCGCTACCAGGCAGCGCTCGGCCGTGCGCCCGCCAGCGCCGCGCTGATGGAGGCGCTGGCGCGCCTCGCGGTCAACCAGGGCAAGAAGGCCGAGGCGATGGCCTGGATGGAGCGCGCCTACAAGGCCAACCCCGACACCCTGGCGCTTGGCCTGCGGCTGGCCGACTTCTATGCGCGCGCCGGGGAAAAGCAAAAGGCGCTGGCGCTGGCGCAGCAACTGCAGGGCAGCAACCCGTCGAACCCGGATGCGCTCGCGCTGCTGGCGCAGGTCCAGTGCGCCGACGAGAACCTGGCGGCCTGCGTGGAAACCTACACCCGGCTGGTGGGACTGGTGCCCGGGTCGCCCGGCCCCCACATGCGCCTGGCAACGGTGCAACTGCGCATGAAAAACCAGGATGGCGCCGTTTCCTCGCTCAGGAAAGTGCTCAGCATGCAGCCCGACCTGCTCGAGGCGCAGATGATGCTGCTCAATGTGCTGATCGGGCAAAACAAGTTCGGCGAGGCGCTGCTGCTCGCCTCCAAGGTGCAGAAACGCCTTCCCGATTCGTCCACCGGCTACAAGCTCGAAGGCGACGTGCTCAGCGCCCAGGACAAGGCCGGGCCCGCGCTCAAGGCCTATGAACGCGCGTTCGCGCTCGATCGCAAGGGGCCGCAGATGATCCAGCTGCACGGCGCGCTGGTCAAGGCCGGCAACACGGCCGAAGCGGACGCGCGCATGGCGCTGTGGCTGCGCGATCACCCGAGCGACGTGGCGACCCGCATGTACTACGCCAGCAGCAAGCTGGTCAAGAACGACAGCAAGGCCGCCATCGCGCAGCTCGAGGCGGTCCTCAAGCTCGATCCCAAGAACGTGGTCGCACTCAACGACCTGGCCTGGAGCTACCAGCGCATCGGCGACAAGCACGCCCTGGCCTATGCGGAACGGGCCTACGGGCTGGCCCCGAACAGCCCGGTGGTGATGGACACGCTGGGCTGGATCAACCTTGAGAACGGCAATCTCGAGCGCGCCTTGCCGCTGCTGCAAAAGGCGGCTGCAAAGGCGCCGGCGGAGCGCGAGATCGGCTACCACCTCGGCGTGGCGCTGGCCAAGTCGGGCGACAAGCGCGGCGCACGCAAGGAGTTCGAGCGGCTGCTCGCCGCGCCCGGCGACTTTCCAAGGCGCGAGGAAGTGAAAGCCTTCCTCGCCACGCTGTAGCGGCCCGCCCTTGTCGAGCGCGCCAGCAATGGGCAGGCCAGCAGCTGCCGTGTTTGCCGCCGCGCTCGCGGGCGCAGCCTGGCTCTATCCCTTCGCCGGCACCCCGCTCGCGCCGCTCCTGCTCGGCTATGGCGCCCTGCTGTGCTGGCGCCCCACCCTGTGGCTGGCCCTGCTGCCGGCCTTGCTGCCGGTGCTCGACCTGGCGCCCTGGACCGGCTGGTTCTTCCTTGAGGAAATCGACCTTTTCCTGTTCCTGAGCGCGGCAGCCGGCTATTGGCGCCTCGGCCGCGGCGCCGCGCGCGCCGTCATGCCGCGCGCGCTGGCGGGCGCGCTCGTGCTGGTGACGCTGGCCTACGCCATCGCCTGCGTACGTGGCCTGCTGCCGCTGGAGGCGCCCGGCCTCAATTCCTTCGCCAACTACCTGAGCCCCTACAACGCGCTGCGCGTGGCCAAGGGCTGGTTCTGGGCATTGCTGCTGCTGCCCGTGCTGGCACACGACGCCGGGCCCGGCCTGGAACGCCTGCGCACCCACTTCATGCCCGGCATGCTGGCCGGCTTCGCGCTGGCCGCGCTCGCCGCCACGCACGAACGTATCAGTTTTCCGGGCCTGCTGAACCTGGCCAGCGACTACCGCACCAGCGCGCCGTTCTCCGCCATGCATACCGGCGGCGCCGCGCTCGACGGCTACCTGGCGCTGGGGTTCCCGCTGCTGGCGCTGTGGCTGGTCAACGGCACCACGCGTCTCAAGGCCGCCCTCGCGCTCGCCCTGCTTGGGCTGGGCGCCTACGCCGGCCTGACCACCTTCTCGCGCGGGCTCTACCTTGCCTACGGCGCCGCCGCGCTGGTGCTGCTTGCCCTTACGCTGGCGCCCCGGGTGCGCCAGCGCGCCCTGGGCTTGCACCACATCGCTCTGGCCAGCGTGCTGCTCGCGCTCGCCGCCGCGGCGCTGCTGCTGGTGTTTTCCGGCAGCGGCTACCGCGGCTTGCTGGCCGCGCTGCTGGTTGTGTTTGCGGCCGCCGTGCTGGGCACGCAGCGCATCGGCTGGAGCCAGTTGCTGACGGCCCTGGTGCTCGCCAGCGGCATCGAGGCTGCCCTGGTCACGGTGCTAAGCCTGCCGGGCGGCAGCGCCCCGGCCGGCTTCCTCAAGCCGCCCTACCTGCTGTTCGCGCTGTCGTGCGCCGCGTTCGCCATCGCCAGCATCCGTCCCGGGCGTCCGGTGGCGGCGCTGGCCGCCTTTTTTGCCATGCTGCTCAACCTGGCTTACATCGGCTGGCATTGGAACGGCGCTGCCGGCTTGCGCGGCAGCGTCGGCGCCATCGCACTGGCGGCTGGGCTGGTCGCACTCCAGGCCGGCAGCAGGCGCGTTCCGTGGGCGCCCTCACGCGCCAGCGCGGCCTGCGCGCTGGCGGTGGCGCTGGTGCTCGGCTTCACCGTCCCCGTGGCCGGCAGCTATTACGCAGCCGAGCGTTTCGCCAGCACCTCGGCCGACCTCGACACCCGCCTGATGCACTGGCGGCGCGCGCTGCTGATGATGGACCACGATGCCGCCAGCAGCATGTTCGGCATGGGCCTGGGACGCTATCCGGCCATGTTTTACTGGCGCAATCCGGCGCGCGAAACGCCGGCCTCGTTCGCCTATTTCGATGAGGGCGGCAACCGCGCCTTGCGCCTGTTCGCGCCCCAGTATGCGCGCGGCTATGGCGAGGTGATCCGCATCCTGCAGCGCCTGCCGATCGCTCCGCATACCGACTTCGTGCTGTCGGCCGACGTGCGCCGGCGCGACAAACGTGCGCTGGTCGATATCGCGTTGTGCGAACGCCAGTTGCTCTATCCGCAGAACTGCGTGCGGCTGCCGCTGCGGCTCGGCCCGCCCGATACGCGCTGGCGCCACTATGTGCTGCCGTTTAATTCAGGGCTTCTCAACGGCGCGGGATGGATCACGGGTGCGCCGGTTCAACTGGAGATATCGATCGGCAACGAACACATGAGCATCGATATCGACAACCTGAGCATCGTCGACCCGGCCAGCGGGGCCGAACTGCTGCGTAACGGCAGCTTCGCGAAGGGAAACGAGCGCTGGTTCTTCAGCAGCGACCGGCACCACCTGCCGTGGCACGTCAAGAACCTCGCGCTGAACCAGTATGTGGAACAGGGCTGGTTCGGACTGGCTGCGCTGCTGCTGCTGGTGGGCGGCGCCGGCGTGTGCCTGGTGCGGCGCGCCTTGCAAGGCGAAACCGAGGCCGCCGTGTATGCGGCGGCGCTGACCGGTTTTTTGATTGTCGGGCAATTTGACAGCCTGCTCGACGTGCCGCGGATCGCCCTGATTTTCTACCTGTTCCTGTTCGCGGCCGTGTTGCGCGCGGCCCCGCTCAACCGGGCCCGCGCGCGCGCGCCGGTTCATAGCGGCCCGGCGCAATGATGGAGTCGGGATCGAGCGCGGCCTTGATCTGGCTGACCGTTTTCCAGAACACATCGGAGTGCGGGTCGAGGTCGGCCATCGACTGGTTTCCCACGCGGTAAGGAATGTATCCGGCCTGCATGGCCAAATCGAACAAGGTCTTGTAGCATTTCTTTGCGCGCTCGACCTCCTCCGGGTCTTCCTTGTCGTACGCGACCGTGAGCACGCCGCCCAGCGCGCGCTCGGTGATCATGCTGAAGGTGGCGAACAGGTCGAAGCCATACTCCTTGAACACCGGCTCGACCAGCGCATGCAGTTCCAGCAGGTCGGCGCCGCGCATCGGGACAATGGGCGAAATCCAGAGCATGCCGCAATTGTCGGCCGCCGGATCGGCGTGGCGCGGAAAATCGGCCGGCAAACCGCCGCGCCGGCGCCAGTAGGCACCGGCCAGGAAACGTCCGTTCGGGATGCCCCGGTTCATCGCAAACAGGGATTCGCCAAGCGCGACCTGGGCCGCCATCTTGCGGCCCGCGTTGGAGTTGCCCAGCACCCGGGCCAGCATCGCACCGAGCCGCAGCTTGCCTTCGGTCAGGAAGCTGGCCTTGGCCGCGGTGCCGCGCAGCGCCGTCCTGAGCGCCGAGCGCGCGGCAGCCACCTGCAGCCGGCTGCCGTACAGCGCGCCCGACACCACCCAGGCGCCGATGCCGGCGCGCTCGCGCAGGCTGGCGCGCAATGGATCGGGCAGCGGCACCTTGCCGTGCGCCTGTTCGCGCGGATAGACGGTGCCACCGGAAATCACACGCAGGTCGTTACCAATATGCAAAATACTGCGCAACGTGCCGTTCAGGCGCAAGGGGCGCAGCGCATCGACCACCGGGCCGATGTCCGCGTGACGCGGCACCGTGCAAATGAAATGGTTCAGGCATTCGGCCTTCGGCATCAGCCAGATCCCGACCCGCGTAACGACACCGAAATTGGACTGCGTGAACAGGCCGTCGATGAACGGTCCTATGCCGTAGGGAAACAGGTAGGTGGTGCGCGCATTCGGGTAATGCCCGAAGCCGGTGTCGAGCACCTCGCCGCTGGCGAGCACCACCTGCATGCCGGCGATGTGCTGCAGCCGGTTGCCGTAGGGCGAATGCCCGAAGCCACGTTCCAGGATGTTGCCCATCAAGCTGGTATCGGGTCCGGCGCCGGTGCAATCCATCCACAGGTCGAAATTATTGTCGCGCAAATGCTGTGACAACTGCTGCTGGGTGACGCCCGGTTCGATCACGGCGTAGGCCAGCGCCGGGTCGACCGCCAGGATACGGTTCATGCGGCTCAGTTCCATGACGATCTGGCCGCTCGTGACCGCGCAGGCGTCCCCATAGCCCCAGTTCTTGCCGGTGCTGATCGGATAGATCGGAATTTTATGGCGCGCCGCGATCTGGACCAGCGCGACCACCTCGGACGACGAGCCCGGATACACGACCGCCAGTGGAATGGTGCTGCGCGCCGAGGTGCTGCGCGCATAGCGCTCGAGCGTGAGCGGGTCGGAGCGCACGTGCTTAAGGCCGAGCACCTCGCGCATGGCGGCCAGCGTACTGGCGCCGCGCTGCGCTGCTTCGGCCGGTATGCCTTGATTTGCTTCGAGCGTTGCCATCCTGATCAGCCCCTAGTTGCGGCCAGCCATGAGGCGGGCCGTGATGCCGGGTTCGTCCCAGGCCGGAAAAAAATACGGGTAGAACGAGCGTTCCTCCTCGTGCTGCTCCATCAGGCCGCCCCATCTGCGGATCTGTTCGCCCATGTGATCGAGTTCCAGGCGCAGCAGCACCGCCGGCGCGCCGACCCGGGTGCAGGGACGCTCGCCGCCGAAATCCCTGAAACCGAGCATGCGCTTGTAGAACATGACATGGCGCGGATTGACCTCGATCACGTAGTCGGTAAAGCCATGGATGTTATGCGAATAGATATAGGAAATGTGGATCAGGGAGGCAAACACGCGCTTGGTCACGCCCTTGTCGATGGCCAGGCGCGAAGGCTCGCACAAACGCCGGCCCTGGTTGCGCAGTTCATCGAGCTTGTCGCGGAAATTTTCGTCGGCCGGCAGGCTGGTGTCGCGGTCCAGGCACAGGCTCATGGTGCCGACGGTGATGCCGCGCGTTTCGGCGTACAGGGTGATCTTGTTGGTTTCGTGGTGCTCGAGCGGCTCGACCTCATAGCCGCGCCATCCGTACATTTTGCGGATCAGCAGGCTGGCCGCTTCGCGCCGGCCGGCCGAATTGGCCATCCGGATATGGAAGATCTGGACATCGATGGGATGTTCCAGGTTCGCATCAGATGCGCGCTCGCCAATGCATAAATCGCGTAACCCGCCGCGAGTTTCAAACGTAGCAATGGGTTGCTCATCTTGAAGCATGAAATCGTCCTCCGCGTGGCCCGTCTACACCGGCTGGCGGCGCGAACGTAAATATGTCTATATAAGACAAGGTCATGCATGAGAAGTTCCGTGCGGCGAAACATTTTTCTTTCCGATTGACAAAGCGGATCTGTCGGAATACTTGGCAGTGGCGCCCCGAAGACAACAAGACGCTCCCGCCCCCCGCGCCAAACCGTTGATTATAAAAGAAAAGAAACGATGGAATGGAAACTGCTTAGGAGGTGCCAACGGCTGCAAATTTGATTGCCGGGCCAAGAGTCGGTTCCTTATTGTTACTACTGGAGATCGCACCATGAAACTCGTACGAAAAACCCTGCTATTGACGGCTGCGGCCGCCAGTATCGTGATCGGCACAATGGGCAGCGCGCAAGCTGACTCGTTTGCGCAGTCGATCCTCATTATCGACAACTTCCGTCTGCTGCATTCGACTGGCGTACCGTTCAACGTGACCGACTTCGGCACGCTGACCGGCACCAACGACGCGCACGCCACCGCCCAGCTCGATGGCGTGTTTGCCAACGGTGCGCAATCGTTCGGCATCCTCAGCGGCACCAACCCGGACGTACCCCATCAGAGCGTGGGCGCGCCCAGCCCTGCCCTGCCCGAGAACAACTTCACACCCTTCCCCCCGCCCCCGCCCGTTCCCGGCACCTTCGGTTATGCCGACCAGAACCTGACCGGCAGTTCCATCACGGTCGGTATGGCCCCGGCCGGCGCGCTGGCGCAAACGCGCGCCGACGCCTCGCTCGCGATGAACGGCAGCGCCTCCGGCAACTCGGACGTTGGCACCTCGACAACCTTCAACTTCACGCTCGGCGTGGGCGACACGATGACCGTCGCGTTCGACGGCACGCCGTTCACCCAGGCGTACGTGGCAGCTGGCGCCCAGCCGACCACCAACGCCAATGCCCGCCTCTCGTGGAGCATCCAGATCATCGACCTTACCACGGGCGCCACCGTATTTACCTACGCACCGAACGAACTGAACGCGCTTAGCAACGTCAGCCGCACCGACGGCATGGCCGGCACCACTACCTACGCGCCAGGCACCACCGCCTTCAGCTCGACCACGCCGATTCTCAACAACATCAACACCTACCAGATCACGATCCAGCACAACACGCTGGCCAACGCGCTGCAGGCTGTCGTTGCCGTCCCTGAGCCGGGCACGCTCGCGATCTTCGGCTTCGGCCTGCTCGGCATGTCGGCCCTGAGCCGCCGGCGCAAGCTGTAAGTCGTTTCAAAAAAAGCACTGCCGCAAACCGGTCGGTTTACCCCGGCCGGTTTTTTTGGGCCGATCGATTTCCTTCCAGTCCCGCGATCCTTGCTTGACTCCAATCACCGCGCCGACCAGCGGTCGGGGTAACGTTGCCCATGCGCATGCACAGGCATCTTTCGCGCGACCGCACACAAACGGGAGACGGGGACATGATCGAAAGCCAGGCGATGGCGCCCGGGGCCGCGCGCCCAGCCTTTAGCGCCGGTTCCCAAGCCGGCGGTACCGTGATCGCAGCATCGTCGGGCACTACTGTCATGCGCTTGCCCGCCGCGCTTGCCGAAGACATGACGCAGTGCCCTCTGTGCAAGGGAAGCGTTGCGATGAAGCCCGACGGCACCGGCGCAAGGCATGAAGGAAAAGCGTATGCATATAACAACGATGTGACCGCTTGCGGCGCGTCCCTGATCACATCGCTGAATTGATTTTGGCACGACCACGCCGTGCCGGCAGGCGCACTGCGCCGCGCCGCCTAGAAGAAACTCTCCGGTATCACCAGCACATCGCCCGGACGCATCGGCGTATTGGCCGAAATGTCGCCATCGCGTATCAGGTCCTGCAGGCGCACGCCGACGTTCTGCTCGACGCCGTCGACGCTGCGGATGATGCGTGCCTTGTTGCCGGCGGCGAAGTCGGTGATGCCGCCGACGGCGATCAGCACGTCCATGAGCGACATGCCGTGCCGGTACGGCAACGCCTGCGGTCTGGCCGCTTGCCCGATCACGCGGATCTGCTGGCTGTACGGCCCGATGAAACTGGTCACGATCACCGTCACCACCGGCTGCTGTATGTATTTTTCCAACGTCTTCTCGATATCGCGCGCAAGCTCGGTCGCGGTCTTTCCGCTGGCCGGCAAATCTTCCACCAGGGGTGTGGTGATCTTGCCGTCGGGCCGCACCGGCACTGTGGTCGATACCTCCGGATTGCGCCACACGTTGATGTTGATGTTGTCGCCAGGCCCGATCAGGTAGTCGCCTGGCGTGAACGCCTGCGCTGGTGCTGCCTGCAAGGAGCGCTTGGCGGCGCACCCGCTCACGGCCGCGCACAGTGTCAGCACGCCGGCAAGCAGCATCAGGCGCGCAATGGGAAGAGATTTCACGGATTATCCTTTCTCGTTAGAACGGCCATCGACTGCCCCTCGCTCATCATTGAGAAAAAGGCTCAGGCGTCTTTTGATATGAATCAACGGCAAGGTAGGTAGCGGAATTTAGCCGTTTTCTCGGCCATATAATCAGACCCTGTAGCGGAGCCAGCCGTGGCGTTCCACCACTGCACGACTTTAGGAGACCGACACAAATGGAGGACTTGATCAGTCAGTTGCTGTCGACCCTGAAGGGCATTTGGAAATACCGCTGGTATGCCGTTGCCGTCATGTGGTCGGTGGCCATCATCGGCTGGGTCAAGGTGCTGACCTTGCCGGACGACTACCAGACCACGGCGCGCGTGTTCGTCGACACCCAGAGCATCCTCAAGCCGCTGCTGTCGGGCATGACCAGCATGCCCAACGTCGAGCAGCAGGTCTCCATCATGAGCCGCACCCTGCTCAGCCGTCCCAATGTCGAGCGCGTCATGCGCATGGTCGACCTGGACGTGCAGTCGACCAATGCGCGCGAACATGAAACGCAGGTCGATGAGCTGATGTCGAAAATTAAGATCGGCGGCACCAATACCTACGACATCTACACCATCAGCTACAACAACAAGAGCCCGAAGCTGGTGCGCGACGTGGTGCAGTCGCTGCTGACCATCTTCGTCGAGGGCAGCTTCAAGGGCAAGAACGGCGATGCCCAGAAGGCGGTCCAGTTCATCGACGACCAGATCAAGAGCTACGAAGACCGCCTGATCGCGGCCGAGAACATGGTCAAGGAATTCAAGCTGCGTTATGCCGGCCTGCTGCCGCGCCAGGGCGTCGATTACGGCGCCCAGCTGGCGATGGCGTCGGACGCCCTGAACACGGCCCGGCTCGAGCTGCTCGAGGCCGAACAGGCGCGCAAGGCGATCAACGACCAGATCAGCGGCGATGAGCCGGTGCTCAGCATCGAGCAAAGCCCCACCAGCATCGCCAATCCTGAACTCGACGGGCGCATTTCCGCGCTCAACAAGAGCCTCGACGCGCTGCGCATGCAATACACCGAACGCCATCCCGACATCATTGCCGCGCGCCGCCTGGTGGCCCAGCTCGAGGCGCGCAAGGTCGAGGAAAGCAAGCTCAAGGCCAGCGACGGCGATCCCGGCAAGAACTACAGCCCGATGCTGCAGCAGCTCAAGGTGGCGCTCACCGAGGCCGACGCCAAGGTTGCCGCGTTCCGCGCCCGGGTCCAGGAATACACGGCACGCCATGCGCGCCTGCTGGCGCAAAGCAATGCGGTGCCCGAGGTCGAGTCCCAGCTCGCCCAGCTCAACCGCGACTACCAGATCAACAAGGACAACTACGAAAAGCTGATCGGCCGGCGCGAGGCCGCCAAGCTCTCGGGCGATCTCAGGGCCACCACCGAAATGATGACCTTCAAGATCATCGACCCGCCCACCATGCCGGTCGCGCCGGTCGGCCCCAACCGTCCCCTGTTCTATACCGCCGTATTCATCGCCGCCCTGCTGGCCGGCCCGGCCGCCGCCTTGCTCATCAGCCAGGTGCGCCCGACCTTCCTGAGCCCGAGCTCGCTGCGCGAGATCACCGGCCTGCCCGTGCTCGGCACGGTATCGATGAACTGGACCGAGGGCGAGAAGATCAAGCGCCGCCGCGGTCAATACATGCTCGGCATGTCGCTCGCCGGCCTGTTCCTCCTGTACGGCGCCATGCTGGCGTCCGGACTGATCAAGACCTGACTCCAGAGGGGACAACGTGACTATTCCAGACATGCAGGCCGGCGTGGTAACGCCAGGCAGCGGCGCGGTTCCCGTGGTGGCCGAGGCCGAGGCGGACAACCGCCACTTCGTGGACATCAACCTGGCGCGCCTGCACCAGATGGGCATGGTGACCCAGGACGGCGGGCGCACCAGCGCGGCCGAGGACTTTCGCATCATCAAGCGCCCGCTGCTGCGCAATGCGTTTGGCGCGACCGGCGGCGCAATCAAGAACGCCAACCTGATCGTCGTCACCAGCGCACTGCCGGGCGAGGGCAAGACCTACTGCGCCATCAACCTGGCCATGAGCATCGCCATGGAAAAGGACCACACGGTGCTGCTGGTGGACGCCGACGTGGCGCGCCCCTCGGTGCTCAAGGTGCTCGGACTGGGCGCCACGCCCGGCCTGATGGACATCCTGCTGAGCGAGAAGCTCACGCTCTCTGACGTGATCCTGAAAACCAACATCGACACCCTGAGCATCCTGCCGGCCGGACGCAACAACAAGCACGCGACCGAGCTGCTGGCCAGCCAGACCATGAGTTCCCTGCTGGCCGAGATCGCCACCCGCTACCCGGACCGCATCGTCATCTTCGATTCACCGCCGCTGCTGCTGACGACCGAGGCGAATGTGCTGGCGGCACAGATGGGCCAGGTCGTGATGGTGGTCGAGTCCGAAACGACGAGCCAGCACGCGGTCAAGGAGGCGTTGCGCCGGCTCGACAACTGCCCGCACATCAACCTGATCTGCAATAAAACGCGTGCCTTCCCCGGCGGCGATTACTATGGCTATTACGACTAGGCACAGGCGCGCGCGAGTGCTGAGCGTGCTCGCTGCGTCCCTGGCCCTGGCCTCGCGCGCGGGGGCGGTCGATTGGAACGTCGTGCCCAGCGTCACCGGGCGCCTTAGCTACTCCGACAATATGCACCTGAGGCCAGCGGAAACGGCAAGCGGCGAGACCATTGCCGCGTTTGCGCCCGGCATCGCCGTGAGCGCCGTCTCGCACCGCTTCAACCTGAACGCGGCCTACACCTTGCAGGCGATCGGATACAGCGGCGGCGACGAAAAACTGACTCACAACCTGGCGGCCGGCGCCAACGCCATCCTGGTCGAGGACTGGCTGTTCGCCGGCGCGCGCGCCAGCATCAGCCGGCTCGCGATCTCGCCGTTCGGCCCCCAGATCGTCGACCCGGCCCAGCGTACCGGCAACGACAGCACCGTCAAGACGGCCTCCTTCAGCCCGACCCTGCGCCACCGTTTTCCTGGCGTGTGCACGGCCGAGATGCGTTTTTCCCACGAGAACGTGAGTTCGGGCAACGACTTGCTGAGCACGCGTTCGGACAGCGCCGCGCTCAAGCTCGGCAGCGACACGACCCATGGCTGGGGCTGGGATACCCAGTACGAGCGCAGGCGCCTGGACGACGCCAGCCTGGTGCCGGTGCACCTGACCACCACCTCGGGCAGCGTGCGCTATGCGCTTTCGCCGCGCCTGATGCTGTCGGCCCGCGCCGGCTACGAGGACAATGACTACCGCTCGATCGCAGGGCCAGCCCAGGGCAGTTTCTGGAGCACCGGCGTGTACTGGAACCCGTCCCCGCGCACCAGCTTCAACGCCAGCTTCGGACGCCGTTATTTCGGCAATACCTACGGCCTCGACCTGAGCCACCGGGCCCACCGCAGTGTCTGGCGCCTGTCCTACACCGAAAACATCACCAGCACGCACGGCCAATTCCTCGCGCTCGGCCCGGCCGACACGGCTGCGGTGCTGCATCAGTTGTGGGCCACCAGCGTGCCCGACGCGCGCCTGCGCCAGCAGCAGATCGACGTGTTCCTCGGCCTCGTGGCGGCGCTCGGGCGCGGCGGCATGAACTATTTCAGTCACCGCTACTATCTGCAAAAGATGCTGGTCGCCTCGCTCGCCGTGGGCGGCAGCCGCAGCACCTTCGTGGTCAACCTGAGCGGCGATTCGCGCACCGCGCAAACTTCCAGCATCGTCGACAGCACGCTGCTTGGGGCGGCCGAGGCCACGCTGTTCGACCGCACCCGCCAGCGCGGCGCGGACGCGGGCTGGAACATGCGCCTGAACTCGCGCTTCAACCTGAACGCAACACTGTCCAGGAACCGGGTCACCTCGCTCTCGACCGGGCGCACCGACACCAATACCATCCTGCGGCTCGGCTTGACGCGCCAGTTCCAGCGCAAGCTTAGCGGTGCGCTCGAGCTGCGCCGGGTCCAGCATGGCAGCAGCAGCGGCGGCGCCTACCATGAAAACGCGATCACCGCGTCCGTGAACCTGCAGTTCTGAGGAAGAACCGATGAAGCCGCCACTACCCGCCCATATCGTCTGCGTGGTCGCCGCGCGCCCGAACCTGATGAAGATGGCGCCCATCATGGAGGCGCTTGCGCGCCTGCGCCCGCAACCGGCACTGACGCTGGTGCACACCGGCCAGCACTACGACACGGCCATGAACGAGCAGTACTTCGGCGCGCTCGGCCTGCCCCGGCCCGACCTCAATCTCGAAGTCGGCTCCGGCAGCCACGCCAGCCAGACTGCCCACGTCATGCTGCGCTTCGAGGCGGTGCTGCAGGCGCGCCGCCCGAGCGCGGTGCTGGTGGTGGGCGACGTCAATTCGACCCTGGCGTGCGCCCTGGTGGCTGCCAAGGAAAACGTGCCGGTCATCCACGTCGAGGCCGGCTTGCGCAGTTTCGACCGCAGCATGCCCGAAGAGATCAACCGGATCCTGACCGACCAGTTGTCGGCGCTGCTGTTTACCAGCGAGCCGGTGGGGCGCACCCATCTGCTCAGCGAAGGCATCGACCCGGAGCGCATTCACTTTGCCGGCAACGTGATGATCGACACCCTGCAGCGGCAGCTGCCGCAGGCTGTGCCGCCGGCCGAACTGCTGCGCGCAGCCGGGCGCCCCAACTTCCTGCGCGGCCAGGGCGGCTATGGCGTGCTCACCCTGCACCGCGCCTCCAACGTCGACCATGCCCCCACCCTGCGCAAGCTGATGGCGGCCCTGGAACGGGTCAGCTGCCAGCTGCCGCTGATCTTCCCGGTCCATCCGCGCACCCGCGCCATGCTCGCGCAGCTCGGCATCGGCCAGGACGACGTGCCTTCCATCCTGATGCTTGCCCCGCAGGGCTACCTGGAAATGCTTGGCCTGCTCAAGCACGCGCGCCTGGTGCTGACCGACTCCGGCGGGGTGCAGGAGGAAAGCACGGCGCTCGGGGTGCCTTGCATTACGCTGCGCGAGAACACCGAACGCCCGATCACGGTCACCGAGGGCAGCAACGTCATCGCCGGCCTCGATCCCGACCGGATCGTCGCCTTGTGCATGGACACCCTGGAGCACGGCGGCAAGCGCGGCGCGATTCCGGCCATGTGGGACGGCCACGCCGCCGAGCGCGTGGCGGCAGTGGTGCAGCGCTGGCTGGCGCGGCGCGCGCCGGCGGCCCCCAACTGAAGCCCGGGCGGAGCGACCATGGCGCGCGCGCCCCTGCCCAACGCGATGACGATCGACGTGGAAGACTACTTCCAGGTCTCGGCCTTCGCCCCCCACATCGCGCGCTCGAGCTGGGCCGCGCTGCCATGCCGGGTCGAGCGCAACGTGGACGTGGTGCTCGCGCTGCTCGACCAGCGCCAGGTGCGCGCCACCTTCTTCACCCTGGGCTGGATCGCGCGCCGCTACCCCGCCATGGTCAGGGCGATCGCCGATGCCGGCCACGAAGTGGCCAGCCACGGCTACGCGCACGTGCGCGCCAGCGAGCAAAGCCGCATCGAATTCCGGCGCGACATCCTTCGCAGCAAGCACCTGCTCGAGGATATCGCCGGCCGCCCCGTGCTCGGCTATCGGGCGCCCAGTTTTTCGCTCATGCCCGCCAGCAGATGGGCCTTCGACACCCTGTTCCACAGCGGCTACCGCTACAGCTCGAGCGTCTATCCGATCGCGCACGACCACTACGGCGCGCCCGATTCGCCCCGCTTCGCGTTCTATCCGGTGAGCCGCTCGGGCATCCTGGAACTGCCGGTCAGTACCGTGCGTTTGTTCGGACGCAACCTTCCGGCCGGAGGGGGCGGCTACTTCCGGCTCTATCCCTATGGCGTGTCCCGCTGGTTCTTGCGACGAATCAACCACCTGGAGCGGCAGGCAGGCATATTCTATTTTCATCCCTGGGAGCTGGACCCCGGCCAACCACGCCAGCGCGATATTCCCATGAAGACAAGGTTTCGCCACTACCTCAACCTCGACCGGACCGAGCCGCGCCTGCTGGCGTTGACCCGCGACTTTCGCTGGGACCGTATCGACAACATCTTTCCGGTGCAGCCATGAGCGCCCTGCCCGCGCCGGCCGTACTGACCCTCGACGCGCGCGACGGCGCCACCGCCGCGCGCTGGGACGCGTTCGTGCAGGCCTGCCCCGAGGCCACGTTTTTCCATCGCGCCGGCTGGCAGCAAGTAATCGGCAAGGCGTTCGGGCACAAGACCTGGTTCCTGTATGCCGAACAGGACGGGAAGATCCAGGCGGTGCTGCCGCTGGCCCAGGTCAAGAGTCTGTTGTTCGGCAATACGCTGTGCGCGCTGCCGTTCTGCGTCTATGGCGGCATCGCCAGCGCGAACCCGCAGGCCTTCGCCGCGCTCGATTGCGCGGCCCAGCAGCTGGCCGCGCGCCTGCGCGTGGACCACCTCGAATACCGCCACCTGCAGGCGCGCCACCCGGAGTGGCCGGGCAGCGAACTGTATGCGACCTTTCGCAAGGCGCTGCTGCCCGATCCCGGACAGAACCTGCTCGAGATCCCGCGCAAGCAGCGCGCGATGGTGCGCAAGGGTATCGCCGCCGGGCTGACCAGCGAGATCGACGCCGACACCGGCCGCTTCTTCCACGCCTACGCGGCCAGCGTGCACCGGCTCGGCACGCCGGTGTTCTCGAAACGCTATTTCGCGATCCTGGCCGAGGTGTTCGGCGCCGATTGCGAGGTGCTGTCGGTGCGCCATGGCGGCAGCACCGTCTGCTCGGTGCTCAGCTTTTACTTTCGCGGCGAGGTGCTGCCCTACTATGGCGGCGGCGGCGCCGCCGCGCGCTCCCTGGCCGGCAATGACTTCATGTACTGGGAAGTGATGCGCCGCGCCGTCGAACGTGGCTGCACCCTGTTCGACTTCGGGCGCAGCAAGCGCGGCACCGGCTCCTTCGACTTCAAGAAGAACTGGGGATTCACGCCGCAGCCGCTCGCCTATGAATACTGCCTGCTGCGCACGCGCGCCGTGCCCGAGCGCCACCCGCTCAATCCACGCTACCGGCTCTCGATCAAGGCCTGGCGCGCGCTGCCGCTGCCGCTGGCGAACCTGATCGGTCCGTTCATCGTGCGCAACCTGGGCTAAAGCGATGCAAGACCTGCTCTTTCTCGCACACCGCATTCCCTACCCGCCAAACAAGGGCGACAAGCTGCGCTCGTACCACATCCTGCGCTTCCTGAGCCAGCGCTACCGCGTGCACCTGGGCTGCTTCATCGACGAGCGGGCCGACCGCAAGTACGTATCGAAGGTCAAGGCGCTGTGCTACGAGACCTGCTTCATCGAGCACGCGCCGCTGGCCGCGCGCGTGCGCAGCCTGCGCGGCTTCGCCAGCGGCGAGGCGCTTAGCCTGCCCTACTACCGCAACGCCACCCTCGCCGCCTGGGTCGCCACATTGCTCAGACACAATCCGGTGCGCACGGCGCTGGCGTTTTCGACCCCGATGGCGCAGTACCTGATGGGCGTCACCGGGGTGCGCCGCGTGATCGACTTCGTCGACGTCGATTCCGAAAAATGGCGCCAGTACGCCGAGGCGCGCCGCTGGCCGCTGGCCGCCGTGTACCGGCGCGAGGCGCGCGCCTTGCTGGCCTACGAACGCATGGTGGCGCAGCAGTTCGAGCGCGCCGCCTTCGTATCGAACGCCGAGGCGGCGCTGTTCCAGCGTCTCGCGCCTGAGTCGCGGCACAAGGTAGCCTACTTCAACAACGGGGTCGACGCCGATTATTTCACGCCCCATATCGTGCACCGCAATCCGTTTTGCGCCGGTTCGCTCGCGCTCGTGTTCACCGGCGCCATGGACTACTGGCCCAATATCGACGCGGTCCAGTGGTTTGCGCGCGAGGTCTTCGCGCCGCTGCACGCGCAGCACCCTGCGCTGCGTTTCTACATCGTGGGCGCGCGCCCGCCGGCCCAGGTGCTCGCCCTCGGGCGCCACCCCGGCGTGGTGGTCACCGGCACCGTGCCCGATATCCGCCCCTACCTGGCGCACGCCGCGCTCGCAGTCGCGCCCTTGCGCATTGCGCGCGGGGTGCAGAACAAGGTGCTCGAAGCGATGGCCATGCAAAAGGTGGTGCTGGTGTCGCCCCAGGCGCTGGAAGGCATCAGCGCGCAGCAAGGCTCGGAAGTGCTGGTGGCGGCCGACGCCGGCCAGTTCATCGGCCAGGTGCGCGCGGTGCTGGCAGCGCCTGGGGCGCGCCCGATGGCGCTGGCGGCGCGCGCGCGCGTGTTGTCCGACTACAGCTGGGCCAATAACCTGGGCCGGCTGGCGTCCCTGCTGCAGGCGGGCGCGCCGGGTGAGCTGCAATGAGCACCCCGCTGCCCCTGCCGCGCGCCGCAGCGGAGCCGCTACCGGCCGGCGCGCCGGCGCCAGCCGACCCAGCCGCGCTGCTGGTGCCGCTCAGCGCCCTGGTCGTGCTGCTGCTGGCCTACGGCGGCACCGTCGCCTCGATGGTCGCCATCTGGGCGCGCTCGTCCACGTTCGCGCACGGCGCCCTGATCTTTCCGCTCGCCGCATGGCTGGTATGGCGCCAGCGCGGCGCGCTGGGCGGCGTTGCGCGCCAGCCCTGCTATCCGGCGCTGGCCCTGCTCGCCGTGCTCGGCCTGCTGTGGCTGATGGCGCGCCTGGCCCAGGTGCAGGTCGCGGCCCAGTTCGCGCTGGTGGGCATGATTCCGGCCGCGCTGGCGGCCATGCTTGGCCTGCGGCTGGTGCGCGCCATCGCCTTCCCCCTGGCCTACCTGCTGCTCGCGGTGCCGTCCGGCGAAGTCCTGATAGCACCGCTGATCGATTTCACGGCCGCGTTCACGGTGGGCGCGCTGCAGCTGACGGGAGTGCCGGTGCTTCGCGAAGGCAGTTTCCTGATCCTTCCGACCGGCACCTGGGCGGTCGAGGACGCGTGCAGCGGGCTGCGCTACCTGATCGCCTCGTTCGCGCTCGGCACCCTGTACGCCTACCACACCTACCGCAGCCTGCGCCGCCGCCTGCTGTTCGTGGCTGCTTCGGTACTGCTGCCGATCCTGGCCAACGGGGTGCGCGCCTATGTGATCGTCATGCTCGGCCACTGGACCGACATGCGCCTGGCCGCGGGCATCGACCACGTCATCTACGGCTGGGTATTCTTTTGCTTCCTGCTGTTGCTGCTGTTCTGGCTCGGCTCGTTCTGGCGCGAGGCTCCCGCCAGCGCTTCCCGGCCAGCGGCGCCGGCTGCACCCGCGCCGGTCCCGTTGGCGGCCGCGTTCGCATGCCTTGCGCTGGCCCTCGCCTGGCCGCTGCTGCTGGCCGCGTGGAGCCTTCATCCGGCCCCGTTGCTGGCCGCGCCGCGGCAACTGGCCATCGACGCCGCCCCGGGCCTGGAGCCCGGCCTGGCGCCGGCGCTGCTGCGGCACCTGAATCCGGACGCGCGCTACCTGGGTTCGTTCCGGCACGGCGCGCGCGCCATCACCTTGCAGGTGGCGCTGTACCGGCGCCAGCGCCCCGGGGCCGAGCTGATCGCAGCCGGCGGCGCGCCGTTCGACGCGACCTGGCGCCGGCTGGACGAGCGCCGGCGCCAGGTCGCGCTCGGCGGCGGCGCGCTAGCGGTGCTGCAAAGCGTGCTGGAAAAGGACGGCGCCAGGCTGCTGGTGTGGCGCTGGTATCGCCAGTCGGGCGTGGAAACGAACAGCGCCTTGCGCGTCAAGCTGCTGCTGGCCGTGCACAAGCTGCTGCGCCAGCGCGAGGACGGGACCGAGATCGTGGTCGCGACCGGATACGAAGACAACCCGGAGCAGGCAGCGGCCGCGCTGACTGGCTTCCTCACCCTGATGCGGCCATCCATATTGCGCGGAGTCGACCATGACAGCGTCAACTGAACAACCGAGACTGGTGGTGCACCTGATCCACCAGCTCGATGTCGGGGGCCTTGAAAACGGCCTGATCAACCTGATCAAGCACATGCCGCCCGAGCGCTACCGCCATGCCATCGTCTGCCTGAAGGATTATTCCGAATTCCACGCTCACATCAAGACGCGCGGTGTCGAAATCATCAGCCTGAACAAGCGCGAGGGCAAGGACTTCGGCCACTACCTGCGCATGTTCCGCACCCTGCGCGCGCTCCAGCCTGACCTGATCCACACCCGCAACCTGTGCGGCATCGAAGGCCAGCTGGTGGCCGCGCTGGCCGGGGTCAAGCTGCGCGTGCACGGCGAGCACGGGCGCGACATGTTCGACCTGTACGGCAAGCGCCTCAAGTACCAGCTGCTGCGGCGCCTGCTGCGCCCCCTGATCGGCCACTTCATCGCCGTCAGCGCCGACCTCGAACACTGGCTGATCGACAGCGTGGGGGCCCAGCCAGAACGCGTCTCGCAGATCGCCAACGGGGTCGACAGCATCCAGTTTCATCCGCGCCTGGGGCCGGCGGCCGCGGTCGGGCCGGACGGCTTCATGCAGGACAATTCGTTCGTGATCGGCAGCGTCGGGCGCATGGTCGACGTCAAGAACTTCACTACCCTGGTCGAGGCCTTCCTGCGTCTGATCGCCTCGCCCCACCCGGCCCACCAGCGCTTGCGCCTGCTGATCGTGGGCGATGGTCCGACCCGCGCCGAATGCCTCGAGATGCTCAAGTGCGCCGGCGCCTCGCACCGCGCCTGGCTGCCGGGCGAACGCACCGACATCGCCCAGCTGCTGCGCGCCATGGACCTGTTCGTGCTGCCCTCGCTGGCCGAAGGCAGCTCCAACACCATCCTCGAGGCGATGGCCACCGGCCTGCCGGTGGTCGCCACCGCGGTCGGCGGCAACACCGAGCTGGTACGCCCGGGCTTTACCGGCATCCTGGTGCCGCCCAAGTCGCCCGACCTGATGGCCGCCGCCATCGCCGACTACTGCCGCATTCCCGACATGGGCATGCGCCATGGCGCGCGCGCGCGCAGCCAGGTCATCGCCACCCACAGCCTGCCGGCCATGGCGCGCGGCTACCTGGCCGTGTACGACTCGCTCACCCACCAAGACCAACAGGAGCCACCATGTGCGGCATCGTCGGCATCGTCGACCTGAGCGGGACCGGGGCGGTCGATCGCGCGCTATTGGCGCGCATGAACCGCAGCCAGGCCCATCGCGGCCCGGACGGCGGCGCCCTGCACGTCGCGCCCGGCCTGGGCCTGGGACACCGGCGCCTGTCGGTGATCGACGTGGCGGGCGGGCGCCAGCCGCTGTTCAACGAGGACGGCAGCGTGGTGGTGGTCTACAACGGCGAGATCTACAACTTCCGCGAGCTGGCGGCCGAACTGGAAAGCTGCGGGCACCGCTTCCGCACCCAGTGCGACACCGAGGTGATCGTCCACGCATGGGAGCAATGGGGCGCGCGCTGCGTCGAGCGCATGCGCGGCATGTTCGCCTTCGGCCTGTGGGACGCCAATTCCCAGACCCTGTTCCTGGCGCGCGACCGGCTCGGCGTCAAGCCGCTCTATTATGCGCACCTGCCCAACGGCCAGTGCGCTTTTGCCTCCGAGCTCAAGGCCCTGATGCTGCATCCAGACCTGGCGCGCGAGCTTGACGGGCGCTCAGTTGCCGATTACTTCGCCTACGGCTACGTGCCCGAGCCGCGCACCATCTTGCTCCATGCGCACAAGCTGGCGCCCGGCCACACGCTTCAATTGCGGCGCGGCCAGCCGCACGCCGCGCCCCGCCAGTACTGGGACCTGCCGTTCAAGGCGCACGCCCCGATGAGCGAGGAACGCGCCGGCGACGAACTGGTGGCGCGCCTGCGCGAGGCCGTCAAGATCCGCCTCGTGGCCGAGGTGCCGCTGGGCGCCTTCCTGTCGGGCGGAGTCGATTCGAGCGCGGTGGTGGCCCTGATGAGCGAAATCCTGCCCGAACCGGTCAACACCTGTTCGATTTCCTTTGGCGATCCGCGCTATAACGAGTCGCGCCATGCACAGGCGGTGGCCGAGCGCTTCGGCACGCGCCACCATGCGCTGCAGGTCGAGCACGACGACCTGGACCTGGTCGACCGCCTCGCCGCGCTGTACGACGAGCCGTTCGCCGACAGCTCGGCCCTGCCCACCTACCGCGTGTGCCAGCTGGCGCGCGAGCGCGTGACGGTGGCGCTGTCGGGCGACGGCGGCGACGAAAACCTGGCAGGCTACCGGCGCTACCGCTACCACCTGCACGAGGAGCGGGTGCGCCAGTTGCTGCCGCTGGCCTTGCGGCGCCGCGTGTTCGGGCTGCTCGGGCGGGCCTGGCCCAAGGCCGACTGGGCCCCGCGCCCGCTGCGTGCCAAGACCACCTTCGAGTCGCTCGCGCGCGATACCGTGGCGGCCTACTTCCATACCGTCTCGCTGATGGACGACGCCCTGCGCGCACGCCTGTTCAGTCCCGAATTCACGCGCAGCATCGGTGCCTACGAGCCGGCCGAGGTGCTGCGCCGGCACGCCGCGGCCAGCCCCAGCGCGCACCCGCTGTCGCTGGTGCAGTACCTCGACTTCAAGACCTACCTGCCGGGCGACATCCTGACCAAGGTCGACCGCGCCAGCATGGCGCACGGACTCGAAGTGCGCGTTCCGCTGCTCGATCACCAGCTGGTCGAATGGATCTCCGGCCTGCCGCCCGATTTCAAGCTGCGCGGCAGCGAAGGCAAGTACCTGTTCAAGAAGGCGCTCGAGACGCGCCTGCCCAAGCAGATCCTGTACCGCACCAAGATGGGCTTTTCGGTGCCGCTGGCGAGCTGGTTCCGCGGCCCGCTGGCGAGCCAGCTGAGCGCGGCGCTGCTCGGCCCGACGCTGGCGCACAGCGGCATCTTCAACATGGCGTGCATCGCCGAGCTGCTGGCGCAGCACCGCAGCGGACGGCGCGACTACAGCGCCGCGCTCTGGTCGCTGCTCATGTTCGAGGCCTTCCTGCGTAACGTGCTGCATGCCGGCCGGCAGCCGTTCGAAAGGGCTGCGTAAGCTGCGCGGCCGTGCTTCTTGATCGAGCACAACAGCCGCTTGCGCAGACATGATGAACTGACAGTCATGCGTATCCTGCACATCCTCGACCATTCCATCCCGCTGCACAGCGGCTATGCGTTCCGTACCCTGGACATCCTCAGGCAGCAGCGCGCGCTCGGCTGGCACACCATCCACCTGACCGGTCCCAAACAGGGCACCGAGGCAAGGCACGAGCGCCAGGGGGAAGGCTGGCATTTCTTTCGCACCGCGCCCAGCCACGGCCGCTGGTCCCGCTTGCCGGTGCTGCAGCACATGACGGTGGTCAATGCGATCGCACGGCGCCTGCGCCACGTTGCCTCGCTGACCCGCCCCGACGTGCTGCACGCGCACTCGCCCGCGCTCAACGCGCTCGCCGCGCTGCGGGTCGGGCGCAGCCTGGGGCTGCCGGTGGTGTACGAAATCCGCGCATTCTGGGAAGACGCCGCGGTCGACCATGGCACCAGCACCGAAAACGGGATGCGTTACCGGCTCTCGCGCGCGCTCGAAACCTATGTGGCAACGCGCGCCGACGCGGTCACCACCATCTGCGAGGGCCTGCGCGCCGAGATCGAGCAGCGCGGGGTCCCGCCCAACAACATCACCGTGATCCCGAACGCGGTCAATATCGGGAATTTCGACCCGGCGCGCGCGCGCGACACGCAACTGGCGCGCAGCCTGGGCCTTGGCAGCGGTCCGGTGCTCGGCTTCATCGGCTCGTTTTATGCCTACGAGGGACTCGAGCTGCTGCTGGCGGCACTGCCCGCGCTGGTGCGCGCCTGTCCGCCGCTGCGCCTGCTGCTGGTGGGGGGCGGCCCCGAAGAAGAGCACCTCAAGCAGCGCGCGGCGCAACTCGGAGTCCAGGACAAGGTCGTGTTCACCGGGCGCATCGCGCACGAGCGCGTGGCCAGTTACTATTCGCTGCTCGACATGCTGGTCTATCCGCGCCTGCCGATGCGCCTGACCGAACTGGTGACGCCCCTCAAGCCGCTCGAAGCGATGGCGCAGGGCCGGCTGGTGCTGGCGTCCAACGTGGGCGGGCACCGCGAGCTGATCGAACACGGCAAGACCGGCATGCTGTTCGAGGCGGGCAGCGCCTGCGCGCTGGTCGACGCGGTGCTGTCGCTGCTGGCCAAGCCCGAGTGCTGGCAGCCGCTGCGCGCCGCGGCGCGCGAGTTCGTCGCCAGCGAGCGCACCTGGGCCGCCAGCGTGGCGCGCTACGCGCCGCTCTACAAGGGTCTGCTGGAACGAAAGCGGGCGCGATGAGCTTCGCCGGACTGCGCATCGCCCTGATCGGCCCTCTGCCGCCGCCATCCGGGGGCATGGCCAACCAGACGCTCCAGCTGCGCGCGCTGCTGCTCGCCGACGGCGCCGCGGTGGAACTGGTGCAAGTCAATTGCGCGCTGCCGCCCGCGCTCGAGCGCCTGCGCGGCCTCCGCGCCGCATTGCGCCTGCTCCCCTACGCGTTGCGGCTGTGGCGCGTCGCGGGGCGCGTGCAGCTGTTCCACGTCATGGCCAACTCGGGCTGGTCCTGGCACCTGTTCGCCGCCCCCGCGATCTGGATCGGCTGGCTGCGCCGGGTTCGCGTGGTGGTCAATTACCGTGGCGGCGAAGCCGACGCCTTCCTCTCCAGTACCGGCCGCCTGGTCGGGTTCAGCCTGCGCCGCGCCGACGCCCTGGTCGTGCCCTCGGTGTTCCTGGCGCGCGTATTCGGGCGGCACGGTTTCATGCCGCAGGTCGTGCCCAATATCGTCGACCTGGAACGCTTCACGCCGGCTCGGCCCAGCGCCGCGCCCGCGCCCACCCTGCTGGTGGCGCGCAACCTCGAGCCGCTGTACGACAACGCAAGCGCGCTGCGCGCCTTCGCGCTGATCAAGCGCGCCTGCCCGGGCGCGGTCCTGCTGCTGGCCGGCTGCGGGCCGGAGCGCGAGGCGCTGCTGGCCCTGGCGCAGGAACTGGGCGTGGCCGACGCGGTGCACCTGACCGGCCGCGTCGAGAACGCGGCCATGCCCGAGCTGTACCGGCGCGCCGACATCGTGCTCAATCCCAGCCTGGCCGACAACATGCCCATTTCCATCCTGGAGGCGCTGGCGTGCGGGGTGCCGGTGGTCAGCACCAGCGTGGGCGGCATTCCCGACCTGCTCGAACACGGCGTGACCGGCGTGCTGGTCGCGCCTGGCGACCCGCAGGCGCTGGCCGCAGCGGTCCTCGCGCTGCTGCGCGACCCGGCGCGCGCTGCGGCGATGCGCGCGGCCGGCCTGGAACTGGCGCAGCGCTTGTGCTGGCCGCGCATCGCGCCGCGCCTGGAAGCGCTGTACCGCCGCACCCTTTCCCATGAAAGGCGCGGCCTGCACGCGGCGCTGGTGGGACGCTTGCTGTTTCCGCTGCAGGAGGCGTGCAAGCGCCACCCCAGCCTCCGGCTGCGCAAGCGCATGGAACAGTCGCAATGGTGGAGCCCGCAGCAATTGCGCGAACTGCAGCTGCAGCGCCTGCGCGCCCTGCTGCAGCACGCGCACGCGCACGTGCCGTACTATGCGCAGCTGTTCGCGCGCCTTGGCTTCGACCCGAAACAGGTCGACAGCCTGGACCACCTGCGGCGCCTGCCGGTGCTCACCAAGGACGCCATGCGCACCCACGGTGACGCCTTCCGCTCCGGCGTGGCGGGCCATCTGGCGCGCTCGAACACGGGAGGCTCGAGCGGCGAGCCGCTGGTGTTCTACCTTGGCAAGGAGCGCGTCGCGCACGACGTGGCGGCCAAATGGCGCGCCACGCGCTGGTGGGGCGTCGATATCGGCGAGCGTGAAGTCGCGGTGTGGGGCTCGCCGATCGAACTGAAGGCGCAGGACCATGTGCGCCGCCTGCGCGACGCCCTGATGCGCAGCACCCTGCTGCCGGCCTTCGACATGCCGGCCGCGCGCCTCGACAAATTCGTGGCGCGCATCCGGCGCCTGCGCCCGGCCATGATCTTCGGCTATCCGTCCGCCCTCAGCCTGATCGCACGCCACGCCCGCGCACGCCGGGTGGCGCTCGACGACCTCGGCATCCGGGTCGCGTTCGTGACCTCCGAACGGCTCTACGACGACCAGCGCGATGCCATCGCGAGCGGCTTCGGCTGCCCGGTGGCGAACGGCTATGGCGGGCGCGACGCCGGTTTCATCGCGCACGAATGCCCGGCCGGCGGCATGCATATCACGGCCGAAGACGTGATCGTCGAAATCCTCGATAGCGCCGGGCAACCGGTCGCGCCCGGCGTAGCGGGCCAGATCGTGGTCACCCACCTGGCCACGCGCGACTATCCCTTCATCCGCTACGCCACCGGCGACATCGGCGCGCTTGGCAGCTCCCCGTGCGCATGCGGGCGCACCCTGCCCCTGCTGCAGCAAATCGAAGGACGCAGCACCGACTTCGTGCACGCCCAGGACGGCAGCATCATGCACGGACTGGCCCTGATCTACATCCTGCGCGACCTGCCGCAGATCCGCGCCTTCAAGATCATCCAGGAAAGCGTGTTGCACACGCGCGTGGTGGTAGTGGCCATGCCGGCGCTCGGCGCCGCTCTGCGCGCGCAGATCGAAACCGGGTTCCAGGCCCGCCTCGGGGCCGGGGTAACGATCGCCATCGACGAAGTCAGTGCGATCGCGCCGGACCCCTCCGGAAAATTTCGCTATGTCGTCAGCAAAGTCAGTTGAGCCAAAAAGGAGCGTGCCATGTTTCCGTTTACAACCGTTCTGCTGATCTTCCTGCTGCTGGTGCTGACGGTGTACCTGCTGCACAAGGTGCGCAACATGCACCTCCTGCTGCACGAATTTCGCGATGCGAGCCGCAACGACACGGTGGCGCTGTTTCGCCAGCTCGAGGCGCTGATGGGCCTGTACCTCGACCTGGGGCTGGCGAAAAGCCTGCCCGCCACGCGCGGCTGGGCCGCCTCGCCCGATTTCCTGGCGCAACTGGCGCGCCACGCGCTCGAGGAAAAGCCGCGCACCGTGGTCGAATGCAGCAGCGGCGTCACCACTCTGGTACTGGCGCGCTGCATGCAGCTCAACGGCGCCGGCAAGGTGGTCAGCCTGGAGCACGACGAGCAATACGCCGAGCAGACCCGTGCCCACCTGGCCCGGCACGGCTTGGCGTCATTTGCCGAGGTGGTGGTGGCGCCCTTGCGCGCACTGCCGATCGACGCGGTCAGCTGGCTGTGGTACACGCTCGATGGCCTGCCCAAGGCGACACCGATCGACATGCTGGTCATCGACGGACCGCCGCGCGCGGTCGGCCCCCTGGCGCGCTATCCGGCCGGGCCGACCCTGTTCCACCGGCTCGCGCCGCGCGCGACGGTGTTCCTGGACGACGCCGGACGCGCCGACGAGCTGGCGATCCTGGCGCGCTGGAAAAGCGAGTTTCCCGCACTCGCCCAGAGCAGGCGCGATTGCGAAAAAGGCTGCGCGGTGCTGCGCGCCAGCCAGAACATCTCGCCTCTTCCCACCTGCATGTCGGGCAGCGTCAGCGCACGCGATTAACGTGTCAATCGACTTCCCGCCAGGACCCGTCCGACGCGCTGCCCTGTGCCGCATTGGGCGCGATCATCGCCGTGCCGCGCCAGCCCACGTTCCGCTCCGCCACCGCGCTGTACGTGATCTTGCGGAGTCAGGTGACAAGAACGTAGCAACCGCGGCGTTATTCTTCTACCGAAAAAGGAAATATCATATTTTATATCGCCCGAAGGCGAGGCAACCATTGATCGAATCGGATATGCTAAATTGGCAGAGGTCTTTTTGCAGATATCTAACTTTTCAAAGACCCTACCATGCCCGCAAAATAAAACCGTGCAGGATTTTGTCGCAAACATAGTCCGGCGCGCAAATGCCGCGAAACGATGATATTTTGTTATATCACCGAAGGGCTATTTATCCCGAATTTATTGGGAGCCTAAAGAGCAGATATCAAATTGGTTGCACCAAAAGCTTCAAAAAATTAATTTGTCAATTATAACAAGCTAGAGATTTTAACGAATTATCCTGCAATGCGTAGAAAAATTAATATGGCGACTTCCATTACTGCGCCGGCGAGCGTATTTTTTTTTAGTTTTGCGGTCGTAAGTGTTTCGAACGTGATAACCATCATTTTATTCGCGCGAACTAGCCCGGACGCCATGGCATGGCCACTAATTTTGATTCTTCATTTTTTTATTAATTTTATATACGCAATGTCGATCGCCGTGATCGCCAGCAGATACCAGTTGCGTCGACAATTCATAATTATTTTAAACGTGTCGCTTGCCCTGGTTCTATTAGTAATTCAAAACTTGCGCGCTATTTCGACTGCCATTCTTCTGCCGATAGAGAAGATCATAATAGCTCAGCCAGTTATTGGATTAGTTTTAAATAATGATTTGACTTTGTATCTCGTTTACACGTTTTTTATAATTCTTGCTATTTTAAATGGGTTGATAAACGATAACAGATGATCATATTCAAACCGCAGCTGCACCGATTGGTTCGATGCTCATCCCGACCTGGACGTCAAGCTGTTCTTCGATCCGGATGAAATTCAGGCCGCCTATTTGCTCAACAAGGCACTCGCGCCGCCCGCGCCACGCCTGAATGAAGTGCTGCGCATGATCGCACGGGTCGGCAGCTTCCTGACTCAAAAAAAAGCGATGGCGAACCGGGGGCCAAAACGCTCTGGAGGGATTGCGTGATGTCCGTGCTTCTGCTCATACCATCAGGACTCGTCGTGAAATGGGCTTGCTATCGAGTTGTGTATAACGAGGTGGATACTGGGCGGTTTTACCAAGCGCAACACTGGGTAAATTAAACCATGGCGTAAAAGACCACGGAATCTTCGAGCGTTTTTTTCGTTGACTCGTCGGCCGCATTGACGACCAGATCGCTCAACTTGAGGACAGCATGGCGGCGCAAACAAAGTCCGAGGCCTGCGTGCGACACTGCAGGATTGATGAACTCCCGCGTCACGGCAAGGAGGTGCGGATTCCTACCACCAATATCTCCTCATTAAAAAGCACTTAACGCGCCGGTTTGGGCGCGCCCTCGGCCTCGGCCAAGCTGCGCGCAAGCGCCGCTTCGAGCGCATGTTCGGCGTGGTAACGCGCGCGCCCTTCCCTTTGCCGCGCCAGGTGCGCAGCCATCATCGGCGGCTCGAGCTCGACCCCGAAATCGGAGGGCGCCGGGTCGGCCTCGCCGCCGAACAGGCGCTGCATGATCATGCGCCCCACGTTGACGCGGTAATGCGAAGGTTCCCAGTAATAGGCCATCTCGCGCCGCCCGCTCGCCTGCGGCAGCGCTTCGGTGGTGATGGCATTAAAGCCGGAAAAATCGAACAGGCGCAGGTCGCACCCTGCCGTGCGGCGCTCGGCCGCCAGCACGGCCAGCGAAGCTTGCCAGCGCTCCAGCGCGCCGCCCTTGCCGCGCCAGTACAGCGCGTCGAGCGTGCTCGCATGGGTCGGATTGATGTACAGGCGCACCCGGGTCCCGTCGCGGCACAACTGCGCGAGCATGTCGTCCAGCCCCGTCAGCGCATCCGGCGTGGGGCCGGCGCCGCGCATGAATTCGCCCAGCCGCGGCGCGACCGCCTCGGCCGTGCCGCGCCAGCCGGCAGTGCGGTCGGCCATGCAGCTGTCGTCGCGCTGCCCGAAAAACGCGAGGCTGGAGCGGCACACCGCGCCGAACGAGCCGGCCAGCACGGCGAGCGAGTCGCGCGTCATGTCGAGCGTCAGCGCGCGCTTGAGGTCGAGCAGGCCGCGCCAGGCAAAATAGTGGCCGCCCGCCGCCACCAGGTCGCGGTCGAAGTCGGTGGCGCCGGCCGGCATCGAGAACGAGGGCGCGTCCAGCCCCCACACCACGGTGCCGAGGCGCTTGAGCGCGCGCGCATGGCCCGCCATCGCGACCGCGTCGCCCAGCGAGGCGCCCGAGAGCGCGCCGTTGAAAACAGCCGCGCCGGAGAACACGGGCAGGCTGGCCGGCAGGGCCAGCTCGGTGCGCGAATTGCCGAGGTAAAGCACGTCGGGACGGTAGCGCGCCAGCGCATAGGTCTTGCCCCATGCGCTGAGCTTCTCGCGCGAGGGGCGCAGGCGCTGCAGCAGCGGCGAATCCCATTGGTGGGTCAGGTAGGGATCGACCATGTAATTGAGCCCCGCCACTCCGGTCAGCGCCAGCGTGCAGATACAGCAGAACAGGGTGAGGTAGGCGCGCATGGCCGCTAGAACTGGAAGTAGAGGAATTCGGTGACGCGGTTCATGCCGAACACGCAGCCGACGAACAAGGCGGCAAGCGCCAGGCTCCAGAGGCGCGACGGCGACCAGGTGAACGCCAGGGGCCCTTTGGGGCGAAATATTCTTTCAAAAGCGGGCTCGTAACGACAGAATATTTCTTGCGTGCTGGGCGCGGCGAACGCCAGCAGCATCGCCAGCGCGAGTGCCGGCACGCCCAGGCTGTCCAATTCGATCCAGCGCAGGCCGCCGTAGACGACCGAGGCCGGCAGCCAGGCGGCCAGGCTTTGCGCGGCGCGCGGCAGCACGATGCCGTTGGCGCCGGCCATTGCCGACAGCAGGTCGAAGGCGCTGGCGAAGTCGGGCGCGCGGAAAAACACCCAGGCCAGCATCACCGCCAGGAACGTGAGGATGCGCCCGGCCAGCGGCGCCAGCTTGACGCCGCTCCAGGCCTGCCACGCGTGGTGCACGACCAGATACAGGCCGTGCAGGGCGCCCCATGCGACGAAGGTCCAGCCGGCGCCATGCCACAGTCCGCCCAGCAGCATGGTCAGCAGCAGGTTGCGGTAGCGCCTGAACTGGCCGTGGTGGCTGCCGCCCATCGCGATGTACAGGTAGTCGCGCAGGAAGCGCGACAAGGTCATGTGCCAGCGGCGCCAGAATTCGCTGATGTCGGCGGCCTTGTAGGGCGAGTCGAAGTTCAGCGGCAGCTTGATTCCGAACAGGCGCGACAGCCCGATCGCCATGTCGGAATAGCCGGAGAAGTCGAAATACAGCTGGAAACTGTAGGCCAGCACGCCGGTCCAGGCCTCCACCAGGGCGGGCGCGGCGCCGGGCTCGAAGACCGGGCTGGCCAGCGGCGCGATGTTGTCCGCGATGAGCACCTTCTTGGCCAGCCCGATCACGAAAATCGACAACCCGACCGCGAAATTGGCGGCCGACGGAAAATAGTTCCTGGGGTCGGCGAACTGCGGCATCATTTCCTTGTGGTGCAGCACGGGCCCGGCCACCAGGTGCGGGAAGTAGCTCACGAACAGCATGTAATGGGTGAAGCGGTATTCGCTGACCTGGCGCTGGTAGCTGTCGACCAAGAATGCGATCTGGGTGAAGGTAAAGAAGGAAATGCCGATTGGCAGCACGATGTCGAGCTGGCCTTGCCCGCCCACGCTGGCGACGATCAGATTGGCGTACTTGAAGTAAGCGAGCAGCAGCAGGTTGACCGCAAGCGCCGCGACCAGGCGCCGGCGCCGCGCGGCCCCCTCGGCCGCCATGATCGCGCGCGCGCTCCAGTAATTGAAAACGATGGAGCCGAGCAGCAGCGGCAGGTAGCGCACGTTCCAGTAGCCGTAGAAGAAAAGCGATGCCAGCGCGAGCCACAGCGCGGCCCAGCGCTTGCCGATCCGGCCCAGCAGGAAGAACCCTCCCAGCACCACTGGCAGGTAGAAAAACAGGAAACCGAAGGAATTAAACAACAAGGCGGCCACCGCTGCGCCGCGCCGGCCGCGCAGCCAGCAGCTCCTCGTAGCAGGCCGCGATCTGGCCCGCCACCCGCTCCCAGGTGAAGCCTGCCACCAGCGGGCGCACCAGCGCGCGTTCGGGCGGCGCGCCGATCAGTTCGAGCACCGCGCGCTTTTGCGCGGCCGGATCGTCCCAGCGCACCGTTTTCAGGGCGAAGTCGCTGTCGGGCAGGCAGAGCGCGCTTTCGGACGTCATCACCACCGGCGTGCCGCTTGCCAGCGCTTCGAGCACCGTGAGCGGAAACACCTCGCCCTGGCTGGGCAGCACGAACACGGAAGCTGCCGCGTAGGCGCTGGCCAGCAGCGGGTCATCGTGCTCGATCGGCCCCATGCAGGTCACGCCGCGCACCGCCCTGACCTGGCGCAGGTAGTCCTGGTCGCGCCCCTGGGCGTGGCCGATCAGCACGAACGGCAGGGCCAGTTCGGACAGCGCGCGCGCCATCCCCAACTGGTTCTTGTAGGGCGAGATCGCCCCCACCATGAGCACGAAGGGGCAGTCCATTCCGGTACGCTCGCGAAACAGTGCACCGTCTGCCTTGAAGAAATGCGGGCTGATTCCGTTCGGGAATACGCGGATCTTGCGCGGGTCGATCAGGAAGGCCGCCTCGATCGCCTGTTTTTCGGCTTCGCCCAGCGCCACCACCAGGCTTGCCAGTTGCAGCGCGCTGCGGGTCTGTGCGTAGCTGGTCTGCACGTTCCACGCGGTCAGCTTGCCCAGCAGCAGGTCCGCCACGCGCGCACAGTTGCCGCTGGAACGGTTCCAGCCCGGTGAAATGAGCGGCGAGAGCACCACCGGCACACCGAATTCGCTCGCCGCCTCGACGATGCGGTGATTGCCGTTGATGGCCGCAAACACGTGGATCAGGTCGTACTCGTCCAAGGCAGCATGACAGGGGTCGACCAGCTCGACCTCGAGGTCCGGCCCGCAACGCGTGCCGACCCGGTTGAGCGCCTCGATGGTCGCGCGCACCTGGATCTGCAAGCCGCCCTCGCGCTGGAACAGCATCGGATAAGACAGTATGCCGACACGCATGGCGCCTCCTAGGGTAAGAACGACGCCGCAAGCTTGCGGCGCATCAGGTCGAATTCGTCCAGCAAGGGATGCCTGAGGATCACGATGCCCGCCAGCCACAGCAGCAGCGCCGCGCCCGCCGCAAGCAGCGCCTGGCCGGCCGACAGTTCCATGGCCAGCAGCGCGCAGGCCGGCGCCAGCGTGGTGAAGCCGGCCAGCAGCAGGCTCTTGGCCGCGGCCCCCGCCACC
>Ga0066461_1000070_pt1 | contig 54310 bp, 45 predicted proteins | sample LakWasMe91_HOW11_2_FD_59572 | JGI IMG/M metagenome (GOLD analysis project Ga0066461, IMG submission 59572) | Freshwater sediment methanotrophic microbial communities from Lake Washington under simulated oxygen tension - Sediment Metagenome 91_HOW11 | ecosystem: Environmental > Aquatic >...
CCAGCACTTGCGGGTTGGCGCCGAGCGCGCGGATCTGCGCGTCCATGACCTTGGACGACTGGATGCGGATCTTCATGCCTTTGAAGTCCTCGGGTTTGCGCAGCGGCTTATTGGCCGTCATCTGCTTGAATGCATTGTCCCAAAACGCCAGCCCCGTCACGCCCTTGGACGACAGCTTGGCCAGCAGGCTCTGGCCTACAGGGCCCTGCGTGACCTTGCGCGCCTCGTCCATGTCGGCGAACAGGTAGGGCAGGTCGAAGGCTTCAAATTCACGCACGCCCAGCGGCCCGAATTTCGAAAACGTCGGCGCCAGCATCTGCACCGCGCCCAACTGCAGGGCCTCCAGCTCTTCCTTGTCCTTGTATAGCTGGCTGTTCGGATAAACCTGCACCTTGACGCGTCCCTGGGTGCGTTCTTCCGCCAGTTTCTTGAAATACTCTGCTGCCTTGCCTTTCGGGGTATCGGTCGCTACCACATGGCTGAACTTGATGATGATCGGTTCCTGCGCCCACGCCGAGGCGGCGCTGGCGCAGGCGCCCAGCAGGATGAGCCAATGTTTGATGTGCATGATTTTCTCCTTTATCGTTTTATGAAAATGCCGCGCCATGCCAGGCCGCGGCGGCTTTTTGTCAGGCACCCAGCAGGCTGGCAATCGCGTCGCCGACCTCGACTGTCCTTGCCTTGCCGCCCAGATCGGCTGTGCGCGGGCCGTCCTTGAGTGCCTGTTCAATCGCCGCGACAATCGCGTCGTGCGCTTCCAGGTAACGCGGGCCGGCGCCGGGAATCTGCGCCAGGAAACCGAGCATCAGCGCGCCGGACCAGATCATCGCGATCGGATTCGCAATGCCCTTGCCGGCAATGTCGGGCGCCGAGCCGTGCACCGGTTCGAACAGCGAGGGAAACTTGCGCTCCGGATTCAGGTTGGCCGACGGCGCCAGGCCGATCGTACCGGTGCAGGCAGGGCCCAGGTCCGACAGGATGTCGCCGAACAGGTTGGAGGCGACCACCACGTCGAAACGGTTCGGCTGCAGCACGAAGCGCGCGGTCAGGATGTCGATGTGCTGCTTGTCGACCGTGACGTCCGGGTAGTCCTGCGCCACTGCGTCGGCGCGTCCGTCCCACCAGGGCATGCTGATCGCGATGCCGTTCGATTTGGTCGCCACCGTCAGGTGCTTGCGTGGGCGCGCGTTGGCCAGCTCGAACGCATACTTGAGCACGCGGTCGGTTCCGTGCCGCGAGTACACCGATTCCTGGATCACGATTTCGCGCTCGGTGCCGGCATACATGATCCCGCCCAGGTTGGTGTATTCGCCTTCGGTGTTTTCGCGCACCACGAAAAAGTCGATGTCGCCGGGTTTTCGGTTGGCCAGCGGGCAAGGCACGCCTTCGAACAGGCGCACCGGGCGCAGGTTGATGTACTGGTCGAACTCGCGCCGAAACTTGAGCAGCGATCCCCACAGCGATATATGGTCGGGCACCGTGGCCGGCCAGCCGACCGCCCCGAAATAGATCGCGTCCATGCCGCTCAACTGCTCTTTCCAGTCGGACGGCATCATCGCGCCGGTTTCCAGGTAATAGTCGCAGCTGGCCCATGCGAAGTGGGTGAACTCGAGCTCGAGCCCGAAGCGGCGCGCGGCCGCTTCCAGTACTTTCAAGCCTTCCGGCAGCACTTCCTTGCCAATGCCGTCGCCTGCGATGGCGGCAATCTTGAAACTTCGTGTCATGTGGAGCACCTTTAATAAGAACAGGATGATCGTAGCAGCGTTTATGCGTATACAATCGACCTGATTGTGAATCAACAATGTACAGATCGTGAATAAACTACCGGACCTTGGGGACCTGCGGGTCTTCGTCGAAACGGCCAAGCGCTCCAGCTTCGTGCGTGCCGCCGCTGCGCTTGAGGCATCGGCGCCGTATGTGACGAAACGCATCCGCATGCTGGAGCAGGACCTTGGCGTCAAGCTGCTGCACCGCAGTACCCGCAAGGTGGTGGTGACGGAAGAGGGCGAGCGGATTTACCAATGGGCCCAGCAGATCCTCGATGCGGTCGACGGCATGGTCGAAGAGGTGAGCCTGGCGCGCGCCGAGCCGCGCGGGACGCTGCGTATCTGCAGCAGTTTCGGCTTTGGACGCAATATCGTCGGGCCCGCCATTTCGCAGCTGACGGCGCGTTATCCGCAATTGAGCGTGCGCTTCGAGGTGTTCGACCGGCTGGTCGACATCACCAGCGAAGGCTTCGACCTGGACGTGCGGGTGGGCGACGAGATCGCGCCGCACCTGATCGCGCGCCGGCTCGCATCGAACCACCGGGTGCTGTGCGCCGCCCCGGCTTACTTGGCGCGGCGCGGCACCCCGCGCGCGCTGGGGGAGCTGTCGAGCCACGACTGCCTGATCATCAAGGAGCGCGATCATCCGTTTGGCGTGTGGCGCCTGCGCGACGGTCCCCGGGAACAGGTGATCAAGGTGACCGGGCCGCTCTCGTCGAACAACGGGGAGATCGTGGTGCAGTGGGCGGTGGACGGCCGCGGCATCGTGCTGCGCTCGCTGTGGGACGTGATGCCGCTGCTGCAGTCCGGGGCGCTGGTGCAAATTCTCCCCGACTACGTCCAGGAAGCGAACGTGTGGGCGGTATATCCGTCCCGGCTGGGCAGTTCGGCCAAGCTCAGGGTCTGTGTCGACTGGCTGGAACAGTCGCTGCAAGCAATCATGTTGGAGCGCGCTTTGCCGGGTTGAACCCAAAGCACGCCTTGGATGTCTAACGCGTTCTTTCCTTTATTGGAGGGTGTATGACGAACGCTACCGAAAAACCGCGCGAGCCGGCGCCCATTCCCCCTGCGCAGGACAAGATCCGCAAGGACGAAGCCGAGACCGGCAAACCGGAAGAGCTCACCGAAGAAGAGTTGCGATTGATGGCAGACACCATGCCGGGCGATTGTCCTGGCGACGACTGACATAGCCGGCCCCGGCCCGATCAGGTGCAACCGTGAACCGCTTCCTGTTTGCCACCGGAATAGAAAACAGTTCGCCCGTGATCGCGCTGCCGGACAAGCGCCTGCACCGGGTCGACGAGCTGGAAAAAACCGGCCACTACGCGCGCTGGAAGGATGACTTTGCGCTGGTAAAGGAGCTCGGCATCGACGTGTTGCGCTACGGGCTCCCGTATTATCGGGTGCACCTGGGGCCGGGGCGCTATGACTGGGAGTTTACCGACCAGGCATTCGGCGAGCTGCAGCGGCTGGGGATCACGCCGATCGTTGACCTGTGCCACTTCGGGCTGCCGGACTGGCTCGGCAATTTCCAGAACCCTGAATTTCCCCGTTTCTTCGCCGAGTATGCGAAAGCGTTTGCCAAGCGCTTTCCATTCGCTGAGCTCTACACGCCGGTCAATGAAATGTATGTGACAGCGAAGTTCTCGGCGCGGGCCGGCTTGTGGAATGAACGCTTGTGCAACGAACGCGCATTTGTCTCGGCCACCAAGCACCTGGTCCAGGCTAATATCCTGGCCACCGAAGCGATCCTCGAGGTGCAGCCCTGCGCCAAGTTCATCCAGAGCGAATCGTCCGAATATTTCCATCCGATTGCGCCGGAGGCTGAAAAAGTAGCCAGGCAGCTGAACCAGTTGCGCTTCCTTGCGCTTGATTTGAACTACGGGAACGATGTGTGTGCGTCCATGTATGAATACCTGATGGACAACGGCATGACACGCAAGGAATACCATTTTTTCATGGACCGCAACGTGAAGGCGGTTTGCATCATGGGCAACGATTATTACGCCACCAACGAGCATATCGTCTATCCCGACGGCCAGACCTTCATATGCGAAATGTTCGGCTATTACGTCATCACCAGGCAGTACTACGACCGCTATCACCTGCCTGTGATGCACACCGAAACCAACAACCGCGATGCGGACGGACAGGAGAAGGATGCGCGCTTATGGCTGGAGCGGCAGTGGTCCAACCTGCTCCGGCTGAAGGAGGACGGGGTGCCCCTCATCGGCTTTACCTGGTACAGCCTGATCGACCAGATGGACTGGGACACCTTGCTTGCCGAAGACAATGGAAAGGTCAACCATTACGGCCTGTTCGATCTCGAGCGCCGCATCCGGCCGGTCGGCCAGGCCTATCGTGAACTGATCAAGACCTGGCATGGCCGGGTCGAAAGCGGCTTGCTGTGCCTGTAGCGAAGGGAAAACCCAATGGAGCTGGAGGGCAAGGTAGCGGTGATTACGGGTGGTGCCTCCGGCATCGGAAGAGCCATCTCGCAACGCTGCGTCGAGGAAGGCGCAGCGGTTGCCATGCTCGGCCACTCGGATGACGAGGGGCAGCGCGCCGAGGCGCAGCTGCGCGCATTGGCCGGCTCGCGTGGCGCGGGAGATTGCATTTACCTGCATGCCGACATGGCCGACAGCGCCCAGGTGCAGGCGGCGATCCGGGCCGTGGTGGAGCGCTGGCAGCACATCGACCTACTCGTCAACAATGCGGCCATCATGACGTCCGGGACCCTGCTTGACATGGACGAGGCGGACTGGGACCGGACCTTTGCCGTCAACCTGCGCGCGCCGTTCCTGCTGTCCAAGCATGCGATTCCATCCATGCCGCCCGGTAGCGCCATCATCAACATTTCGTCGGTACATGCGGTCGCGACCGATGCGCACAGCGCCGCCTACTCGGCCAGCAAAGGCGGACTGGAAGCATTCACCCGCGCGCTTGCGCTGGAGTGCCACGACCGGCGGATCCGGGTGAACGCCTTGCGACTGGGCGCGGTCGACACCGGCATGTTGTGGAACAATCCCGAGGTCAAATCCGGGGAAGAAAAAATCGATCCGGACGAAGTGGGACAGCCCGCTGAAATCGCGGAAGCGGTGCTGTTTCTTGGCAGTGCGCGCGCCAGCTTTATTTCAGGGACCGTGCTGAGCGCCGACGGCGGGCGCTTGCCGATGCTGTGCAGCCACGCCCACGCCGCGTCCTAGATGCCTGAGCGCGCCACCCAGTCGACCAGCGCATCGAGCACGGCGCGGCCCTTGCCGTCGCCCACCAAATCGCTGTTGATCATCGCCACCACCACGCATTGCTGGCCGCTGGCGTCCGGCACATAGCCTGCGATCGCCACCACGTTGCGCAGCGTGCCGGTCTTCATGCGCGCGCGCGCGGCGGCGGCGCTGTCGTGCAGGCGCTTGCGCATGGTGCCGTCCACCGCCACGATCGGCAGGCTGGCCAGGAATTCGGGCGCCCAGTTGCTGTGCAGCCCGGCCTGCAGCACGCCGGCCATTTGCAGCGGGCTGATACGCTCCAGGCGCGACAGGCCGGAGCCGTTTTCGAGGACCATGCCGGCGTCGTCGATGGCGTGCCTGCGCATCCACTCGCGCACCGCAAGGTCGGAGCGGATGATGGTCGTTTCGGTGGCCACTCCGGGAATCGGGCTGCTGCCGCTGAGCGCATCGGGCGCGAGCGTGCCCAGGCTCAGGAACAGGGTGCGCGCCAGCGCGTTGTCGGACGGTTTGTTGATGTCGCGGATAATCTCGGGCAGTGCGCGCGAGGCGTGCGCGGCCAGCAGGCGCGAGTCGGCCGGCGCCTCGCCATCGACCGTCTCGCCCCGGATCACGCCGCCCAGCTTTTTCCAGGTGATGCGAAACAGGCGGTCGACGTAATCCTGGCGGTCGATCACGTTGATGCTGTAGCTGCGCGCGCAGTTTTTCGGGAAGGTGCCGTGCAGCACCACTTCGAGCCTGCCGTCCCTGGCGCGCGTGACTTCGGGCGCTTTCCAGCCGTCTTCCCACTTGGCGCAGTCGGCCTCGATGAGCGTCATGCCGGAGCGGATGGCGACCCGCTCCAGCGCCGGTTCCATCGCCAGTTGCATGCCGGTCGCGCTGGCGCGCATGTCGATCTGCAGCATGTTCTTGTTGACCATGAGCGCATCGGGAATCACGTTGTAGTAGGCCTCCGGATACTCGTCGAACGGCGGCACCCCGATGTCCAGGCGCGCCGGGTTGAACAGGCGGCGATCGAGCACGAGATTGCCCTTGATGGTGCGGATGCCCTGGTTGCGCAGCGCTTGCAGCATGCGCTGCAGCACCTCGCCGCTCAGGTCGGGGTCGGCCCCGCCGCGCAGGACCAGGTCGCCCTGCAGCACGCCTTTCACCACCTCGGCCGAGGTGCGCAGTTCGGTGCGCCCCTTGAACACGGGGCCGAGCTGTTCCAGGCCGACCATGGTCGTGACCAGCTTCATCGTCGAGGCCGGCTGCATGGGCCGCGCGGCGATGTGCGAGACCAGCGTGCGGTCGCCGCGCATCACCAGTGCGCTCATCGCGTCGTCGGGAATGTTGGCGCTGGCCAGCAGAGCGGCGACCGGCTCGGGCAGTTGCGCCTGCGCCGCCGGCAGCCAGGCCAGCAGTGCGGCGATCAGGATGGGGCGACGAAACATGCGTGTCCTCAGCCGAAAAAGAGATAGGCGACAAAAATGGCGGCGACCATGCCGGCCACGTCCGCGATCAGCCCGGCCGAGATGGCGTAGCGGGTCTTGCGGATGCCGACCGAGCCGAAATACAGGGCAATGATGTAGAAGGTGGTGTCCGCCGCGCCCTGGAAGATGGCCGACAGGCGCCCGACGAAGGAGTCTACCCCGTAGGTTTTCATGGTGTCGATCATCATCGCCTTGGAGCCGCTGCCCGACAGCGGTTTCATCAGCGCGGTAGGCAGCGCATTGGTGAAGGAGGTGTCGATGCCCAGGCCCGAGAGAACCCAGTTGACCCCGCTCACGATGAAGCCGAGCACGCCCGAATTGCGGATCACGCTGATCGCCACCAGCATGCCGACCAGGTAGGGAATGATCGTGATCGAGGTCGCGATACCGCCTTTTGCGCCTTCGATGAAGGCTTCGTACACATTGACCTGCTTGCGCATCGCGCCGACGATGAACACCACGATGATCGAGAACAAGATCAGGTTGCTGGCCACGCGCGAGACCAGTTCGATCTCGGGCCGCGTCAGGAACTCGCTGAAGTACCACACCAGCGCGCCGATGGCGGCGGTCATGCCGCCCAGCCAGCTGATGACAACCTTGTCGAACAGATTGATGCGCTGGCGCACCGCCACCGCGATGATCCCGGCCAGCGATGCCACGTAGGTGGCGATCAGGCAGGGAATGAAGATGTCGGAGGGATCCTTGGCGCCGAGAATGGCGCGCTGGGCCATGATCGACAGCGGAATGATGGTCAGGCCGGAGGTCTGCAGCACCAGGAACATGATCTGCGCGTCGCTCGCCTCGTCCTTGTTGGGGTTGATCGACTGCAAGCTTTCCATTGCCTTGAGCCCGAAGGGGGTGGCCGCGTTATCGAGCCCGAGCATGTTTGCCGAGAAATTCATCACCATGTGGCCGGTGGCCGGATGGTCCTTCGGTACCCCGGGAAAAATGCGCGAGAAGAAAGGCGCGATGACCTTGGCGATGAAGCCCACGGCGCCGGCCTTTTCGCCGATGTTCATGATCCCCAGCCACAAGGTCATGATGCCGGCCAGCGGCAGCGCGATGTCCATCACGCCCACCTTGGCCGAATCGAAGGTGCCGTCGATGATGCGCTTGAAGATCTCGGTGTCGCCCAGGAACAGCCACTGCGCCAGCGCCGCCAGGAAGCCAACCAGGAAGAACCCGGACCAGATGTAATTGAGTGCCATGTCGTTTATGCGTTCGCGTTTGATGAGCACGATTGTGCAGCGAGAGTATAGGCGCAGCGTGGCCTGGAATGATGAAAGATTGCAGTCCGGCTATACAAAAAAGTTATGCGCGAGCGTGCTCCGCCTGCCGCGCCGGGAAATGGCGCGCGCGCGCGGCCACGACGCACAGGCCGGCCAGCATCATGGCGTACGAGAGCGGTTCGGGAACCGCGGTCATTGCCTCGACCCAGCTGGCATGGGAAAACATGGCGGTCGAGCCCGACAGATCGCCATAGCTGGCGTTGTTGCCGGTGCTGATATCGCAGTCGGCCAGGCCGAACGAGCGGCACAGGTCGGCGCCGCCGCCGGGCCAGACCCAGGAATGGACCGCGCTCAGCAGCCATTCGGCGCCGTTCCAGACAAAGTCGCCTCCGCCCGAGTCGCCGCTGGCGATCATGCCCTCGTCCAGCCCCAGGCCATTGCCGCTGAACCATTGATTGCCCGTTTGGGCGGCAATGCGTCCCAAGGTATTATTGGCCGCTGCGCCATCTGGATTGTCGAAGTCGCTCATGTAGGTCACGCCCGGGGCGTAATGGCCGGGGTCGTATGGCCAGTCCGGCCTGGTTTGCGCGGCCACCCGGTTGAAGTCCGCGCTGGTGACATCGAAGGTGTTGTAGGCGAAATGTCCGTAGGCGGCGTCGTTCCAGTTGGGCGGGTCGCTGCCGGCGCCATTGGCGGTGGTGCCGTAGCCCGCAATCAGGTAGGTCTTGCCGATGTCGAGGGTTGAACTCAGGCGGTAGCCGGCAATGCTGGTGACCGGGGCGTTCAGGCGCAAGAGGGCAAGGTCGGCGCCGCTGTCGGACGAGAGCTGGAAACCGCGCCATTCAGGGTGCAGCACGGCAGTGCCCGGCGCGACTGTCCGGGTGAGCCGGGCAACGCCGTTGAACCAGCCGAATTCGACCGTCATCGAGGTGAAGTTGTCTGCGCAGTGGCCGGCCGTGAGTACGTAGGCGCCGCCGGCCAGCAGCGAGCCCGAGCAGGCGAAATTGCCGCCAAGGTTGGAGAAGGTCAGGCGCGCCACGCCGTCCAAGGCGCCTGCGACCCCATTGAAGCTCTGGCCCGGCGCGAAACGCCAGTCGACGGGGTCCGAGCTGTTCCCGGTGGCCGGCACGGGCGCGGCGCCGGCGACACCGGCGAACAGCGCCGCGCCAAGCAGGATCTGGCGTATCACGTGCTTCAACATGAAGTATTCCTTTCTACATGTGTTATCGAAAGGTAGCATTCAAGCATGTTCAAAATGTTATGATTTTACAAATTCTTTCAAAGAACGAAGCCGAGTGGCGATATGATACGGATCCTACAAAAGGACCTGTCATGCTGAAACTGTGTAAAACCGCCGCCGCCTTGCTCCTCGCGTGTTGCTGCGCCGGGCCGCTGCAGGCGGCGGCGCCCGCCAAGGTCCTGCATGTGTTCCTGAGCACCAGCGAAAGCAGCCTGGACCCGGCCGTGGCGTCCGACATCGCCACCTTGAGCCTGCTGGAAAACGTGTTCGACCCCCTGCTGCGCTACGACTACCTGGCGCGCCCTCTGACACTGCGCGAGAACACCGCGCAAGCCGTGCCGCAGGTCGGGGACGGCGGCCTGAGCTACACCTTCCGGATTCGACCCGGCATTTACTTTACGCCCGATGCCGCGTTCAAGGGCGCCCGGCGCGAGTTGACGGCGGCCGACTATGTGTACAGCCTCAAGCGGCTGTACGACCCCGTGCTCAAATCGCCCTGGTTGTTCTTGTTCGGAGGCAAAATTGCGGGCGACGCTGCGTTAAAGGGCGCTCACGCCACATTCAGCTACGACACCGCGATCGAAGGCCTGCAGGCGCCGGATCGCTACACGCTGCGCATCCGGCTCTCGAAGCCCGATCCCAATTTCCTGCTGTACCTTGCCACCCCCGCATCCGGGGCGGTGGCGCGCGAAGTGGTGCAGGCCTATCCTGGCCAAGCCGGCAACCATCCGGTCGGCACCGGCCCCTTCATGCTGGGCGAATGGAAGCGCAGCGACAAGATCGTGCTGCTGGCGAACCCGGACTCGAGCGCCGTGTTCCATGCCACGCCGGGCCTGGAAGCGGGCGCCAAGGCGATCGCCGCCGCACTCGAGGGCAAGCGCTTGCCGCGGGTGGACCGGGTGGAAGTGAAGATCGCCGAGGAATTCCAGGGCCGCATGCTCGGTTTCCTGGACGGCGCCTACGACTATATCGAGCAGGTGCCCGAATCGATGACCGACATGGTCATCAGCGACGGCAAGCTCAAGCCGGAACTGGTGCGCAAGGGCATGCAGCTGACCCGCTTTCCCGTGCTGCAAACCTATTACATGTGGATGAACATGGAAGACCCGGTGATCGGCGGGTATTCCAGGGAAAAAATAGCCCTGCGGCGCGCCATTGCAATGGGCTACGACAGCGCCGAGGACATCGCCCTGCTCAAGCAGGGCTTCGCGATCAAGGCCGAGTCGCCGCTGCCGCCGAACGTGCTCGGCTACGACCCGGCTTACCGCAGCCCGGTGCCCTACGACCCGGACCTGGCCAACGCCCTGCTCGATCGGTTCGGCTACCGCCAGCGCGATGCGGACGGCTTTCGGCGCACCCCCGGCGGCGCGCCGCTGACCCTGACGATGCACAGCGAAGCGACCGTGGGCGGGCGCCTGCGCGACGAACTGTGGCGCAAGAACCTGAACGCGATCGGCCTGCGCGTGGTGTTCAAGACCGACAAGAAGACCGAGATCATCAAGGCCTCGCGCCTGGGCAAGGTGCAGATGTTCGAGAGTAACTGGATCGCGGACTTCCCCGACGGCGACAATTTCTACCAGTTGCTGTACGGCCCGAACGCGGGACGCGCCAACTATGCGCGCTTCAACCTGCCGGCCTATAACGCTTTGTATGAAAAAACGCGCCAGCTGAGCGACTCGCCCGAGCGCCGGCGCCTGTATCACGACATGAACCAGCTGATCCACGCCTACAACCCCTGGGTGCCGCTCACCCATCCGATCTCGGCCGATATCACGCAAGCGTGGCTAAAAAACTACAAGCGCCACCCGGTCGAATTCACCACATGGCGTTATCTCGATCTAAATCTTGCAGCGCGGGAAAGTGTCATTAGAATGGACGGAAAATGATCTGCCGTAATACATTCCAAAAAGTTATAGTTAGCGCCGGATATTTCATTGGATGACGCCGCAAGCTTGCGCGTACTCTCAAATGACCACATAGCGTCATGCCAAGAACATGACACATTGATCGCCAGACCCGCCACGGCAGAGTTGGTGATTGCCTAGAGAAAACCAAGGAGAAACCCCGTGAAGTTAAAAAAGCTAACACAATTGATCGCGCTGATTGGCGTGGCAGGCCAGGTGGCAGCACAGGACGCGCAGCCCCAGCAGCCGATGCAGCGCGTCGAAATCACGGGTTCAAGCATCAAGCGCATTGCCAAGGAAGGCGCGCTGCCGGTAGAGATCATCTCCCGCAAACAGCTCGAGGACCAGGGCATCGTCACCGCCGAACAGCTGATCGCCACCTTGAACATCAACGGCAACGGCTCGGACAACCTGGCCAGTAACGCCGACGTCACCTCCGGCGCCCAGCGCGGCAACAACGGCGCGTCCTCGGCCAACCTGCGCGGCCAGGGCTCCGACAGCACCCTGATCCTGCTCAATGGCCGGCGCGTGGCGACCCACGGCATGAAGGGTTCCGCGGTCGACCTCAATTCGATCCCGATGGCAGCGGTTGAACGCGTCGAAGTGCTCAAGGACGGCGCCTCGGCGGTGTACGGCACCGACGCCATCGGCGGCGTGATCAACTTCATCCTGCGCAAGAATTACACCGGCCTGGAAGCCCAGGCATTTACCGACGTGACCGAAGCGGGCGGCGGCAACATCGCACGCGTGTCGGTGACGGGCGGCTTCGGCGACCTCGACGCAAAAGGCTTCAATGTCCTGTTTGCCGCTGCGCGCAGCGAAAACAAGGCCCTGCGCGGCGACCAGCGCGACTTCGTCAACACCTTCCAGCCCGATCGCGGCCTGTCGGTCGACACCCGCGGCGCGCCGTTCGCCAACGTGTTCGCGACCTCGCTGGGCGACACCATCTTCAGCCGCAAGAGCAACACCGGCCCGGTCCTGCCGGGCACCACCCAGGCATACAGCGGCGTGAGCCTGCTGGACCTGCCGGGCGGCGCAGGTTGCGCGTCGGTCGACGGCATGGGCCCTTACGACGAAAAACTGTGGGACACCGCTTCCGCCGGCCTCGGCTGCGCATGGGATACCGGGCGTGCCGCGGTCCTGCAACAGCCTGTCCAGAACACCAACTTCGTGACCCGCGCCACCTTCAAGGTCGGCGCCCACGAGCTGTTTGCCGAAGCGGTCGGCTCCCAGACCGAAGTGCGCAAGAGCTTCTCGCCGAACCAGGTTTCGCCCAGCGGCACCAACTTCCCGGCCAGCTCGTTCTACCCGAGCACCGGCCCGGCCTACAACGGCGTCTTCAACGCGCTGGTGGCGGTGTTCCCGTCGATCGCAGCGAACCGCGGCCTGCCGATCGCCTACCGCTGGCGCTGCATGGAGTGCGGCAACCGCGAAATCGAGACCAAGACCGATGCCGCCCGCGTGCAGCTGGGCGCAGACGGCCCGATCGGCAATTTCGACTACCGCATCGGCCTGTCGCGCGCCTACAGCGAGTCGCAGTCCAAGCTCGGCACCGGTTACAACTACACCAAGGCGCTTGCCGATGCACTGGGCACCGGCCTGATCAACCCCTTCCTCAAGCCGGGCGAAAAGCAATCGCAAGCAGCGCTTGACCTGATGAAGACCACCTCGGCCCAGGGCGTTGTCCTGTATGGCGGCAAGACCACCCTGACCCAGCTCGATGCCGCGCTCTCGGGTGAAGTCTACAAGCTGCCGGCCGGTCCCGTGCTGGCCGCGGTCGGCGTCGACCTGCGCAAGGAAGAGTACTCGTTCAACGGCGACGCGCGCGCCGCGGCGGCCCGTCCGGCCATCCTGAACGCGCCGTTCGACGATTCGAACGCGCTCGATTCGGTCAGCCGCGATATCCGCGCGTTCTATGCCGAGTTCATCGTTCCCGTGACGAAGGCGCTGGAAGTGACCGTCGCCGCCCGCCAGGATCACTACTCCGGTTTCGGCAACACCGTCAATCCGAAAGTGTCGTTCCGCTACCAGCCGCTGGCGCAACTGATGTTCCGCGGTTCGTACAACACGGGCTTTCGCGCACCGTCGTTCAACCAGCTGTTCAACGGCGTGACCGAGTCGCCCTACGCGGGCAAGGACCTGGCCGACCCGGCCACCTGTCCAACGCTCAAGGCCGACAGCACCAAACCGGGCTGCGAATCGATCAACCCGGACACCTGGACCGGCGGGCGCCGCAACCTCGGCCCCGAGACCGCCAAGCAGGGCACGGTGGGCGTCGTGTTCGAACCATCGGCGCGCTTCTCGGCCAACCTCGACGTGTGGGAAATCCGCAAGTTCGACACCATCAAGTCGCTTTCCCTGTCCGAGATGCTGGCCAATTACGACTTGTTCAAGGGTCAGTTCCTGCGTGACGCAAGCGGCAAGCTGATCGCGGTCGACCAGCGCTGGCTCAATGCCGGTTCGAGCATCACCCGCGGCATCGAAGCGGGCGCGCGCACCAACGGCAGCCTGTGGGCCGGCAAGTGGGTGGCAGGCATCGACGGCTCCTACCTGCTCGAGAAAAAATCGCGCGCGCGCTCCAATGCGCCGTTCGGCGAAAGCGAAGTGGGACGCTTCACCTTTACCGGCGACCTGGGCCTGAAGTGGAAGCACAGCGCCTATGTCACCTACAAGAAGGGTGACTGGAGCGGCATGTTCCAGCAGCTTTACCGCGACGGTTACAAGGACCAGGTATTGCCGGGCGTTGCCAACGGGCTGGTCAAGCCGGTCAACTACAATCCGAACGTGGAGTCGTACTCGATCTTCAATGCCAGCGTGAACTACACCGGCATCAAGAACCTGACCCTGACCGCCGGCATCAAGAACCTGTTCGATACCGATCCGCCGTTTGCGATCACCTACGACAGCAACACCGGTGCGGGCAGCTCGTGGGAGCCGCGCGTGGCCGATCCGCGCGGGCGTGCCTACACCCTGACGGCAAACTACAAGTTCTTCTGATTGCCTTAGCCTGACGGCCCGTTGCAGGGAGGCGCAAGCGTCCTTGCAACGGGCCGTTTTTTGTCCGGAACGCTTTTTTTTTCAGAGAGCAGCAATGTCCAGTAGCGACAAGATCAGCCGGCGCGCCTTTGCCACCCTGGTGGCCGCCGCTGCCATGCTGCCCGCCTCGGCCCAAGCGGCCACAGCCAAGACAAGGAAGCAGCGCCACATGAAGCGAGCACTGATCAAACCGCCGCGCCTGCGCCAGGGCGACCTGGTCGGCCTGATCGCACCGGGCGGACGCACCAGCGACCCCTCGATCGAGAAGGCGGTAGCAAATATCGAGGCGCTCGGATTCCGGGTGAGGCAGGGCGCCAACCTGCGCCAAGTGCACGGCAATTACGCAGGTTCCGTGCAGCAGCGCGTGGAGGACCTGCATGCGATGTTCGCCGACAAGGAAGTCAAGGCGATCTGGTGCATCCGCGGCGGCTCCGGCTGCATCTCGCTGCTCACGTCGATCAACTACGCGCTGATCCGCGCCAACCCGAAGATCCTGCTCGGCTATTCCGACATCACGGCCCTGCACCTGGCGCTGCACCGGCATGCCGGATTGGTGAGCTTCCACGGCCCGGTGGCGTCGTCCGGCATCTCCGACTATGCGAGCACCCACCTGATGGCGGTGCTGACCGAGCCGCAGGCCGGCTACACCATCCCGATGGCGCTCGAAAACAGCCGGCGCGCGCTGGAAGAGCCGCACTTCGCCATGCGCACGGTGCATGCGGGCATGGCGAGCGGGCCGCTGATGGGCGGCAACCTCAGCCTGGTCAGCGCGCTGGCCGGCACCCCGTATGCGGCGGACTTTCGGCACAGCATACTGTTCCTCGAAGAAGTCAACGAAGCGCCTTACCGGCTCGACCGCTGGATGACCCAGCTCGACCTGTCGGTCGGCTTTGCCAACGCCGCGGCGGTGATGGTGGGCATCTGCGAGAACTGCGGCCCGGAGGACGAGGACATCTCGCTCACGCTCGACGAAACGCTCGACATCCACCTGCAGCCGCTCGCCATTCCCGCCGTGACCGGTTATTCGTTCGGGCACATCCGCAACCAGTTCACGCTCCCGGTCGGCGTGATGGCCACGCTCGACACCGAGCGCCAGACCCTGACCCTGCTGGAAGCGGCCGTATCGTAAGACAGACCGACAAAGCGTGTAGTTTCTCAGCAACATCCACGGTTTTCATGGCCTGATCATATGCCCCGGATGCAAACCGGGTTAAAATCGATATAATTGCACATGGGCAAATAAAATTTGCCATGCGCAATATATAAAAAACATCTGCTGACGCCTTTGGGCATTCTATTCTTCATTTTTTGGGCGGCGCTTGACACCCAAGGCAGCAACAAAATATCCAGATTGCAACTATGAACAACTTCAAAATCTCCACCCGCCTGATCATGTTGATCGCGATGATGTCGGCGCTGCTCATTGTGATCGGCAGCGTGGGCCTGTTCGGTATCAGCGAGTCGAACGGCGCGCTCAAGGATGTGTACGAGGACCGCACCGTGCCAGCGGGGATGATCGGCGAGATCAAGAGCACCATGCTCGAGAGCCGGCTGGCGCTGGCCGACGCGCTCCTGATCGCCACCCCGGAGCAAGTCCAGAAGCAGAGCGCGGCGATCGAGGCCAACATGGCCAGCATCGACAAGCTGTGGAAAGCCTACATGTCCACCTCGCACACGCCGGAGGAAGTGAAGCTGGCCGGGAAGCTGGCCGACGACCGCGCCAAGTACCTGCAGGAGGGCCTGCGTCCGCTGATCGTGGCGCTGCGCGCGGACGACATGGGCGAAGCCAATCGCTTGCTGGTGGAAAAAATCCGGCCGCTGTACGCGCCCATCGGCAGCGGCATCGCCGCGCTGACCAGGATCCAGCTCGACGAAGCCAGGAAAGCCTACCTTGCCGCCGACGCGCGCTACAGCACCATCCGCATCGTCTCGGTGGTCTCGATCGTGGCCGGCGTGCTGCTGTCGTTCATCTTCGGCATGGTGCTGGTGCGCGGCATTTCGCGTTCCCTGGGGCGCGCCGTGGACGCGTCGAATGCGGTGGCCGAAGGCGACCTGAGCCACGCCATCCAGATCGACGGCAAGGACGAAGTGGCGCAACTGCTCAAATCGCTCGCCGCCATGAAAGACAGCCTGGTCGGCATTGTCGGCCAGGTGCGCGGCGGCACCGATGCCATCGCCATCGCCAGCAACGAGATCGCAGCGGGCAACCTCGACCTGTCGAGCCGCACCGAACAGCAAGCCAGTGCGCTCGAAGAGACCGCGTCGTCGATGGAAGAACTGACCAGCACCGTGCGCCAGAGCGCCGAAAACGCGCGCCAGGCCAATCAGCTGGCGGCGTCCGCCTCCGATGTGGCGACCAAGGGTGGCGCGGTGGTCTCGCAAGTGGTCGATACGATGGGCTCGATCAATGAATCGGCCAGGAAGATCGTGGACATCATCGGCGTGATCGACGGCATTGCATTCCAGACCAATATCCTGGCGCTCAATGCGGCGGTGGAAGCGGCGCGCGCCGGCGAACAAGGGCGCGGCTTTGCCGTGGTGGCCAGCGAGGTGCGCAGCCTGGCGCAGCGCTCGGCGGCGGCGGCCAAGGAAATCAAGATCCTGATCGACGACTCGGTCGAGAAGGTCGACGCAGGCACCAAGCTGGTCGGGCAGGCTGGCTCGACCATGGCGGAAATCGTGCAGAGCGTCAAGCGCGTGACCGACGTCATGAGCGAGATCGCGGCCGCCGGGCAGGAGCAGACCCTGGGTATCGGCCAGATCAACCAGGCGATTGCGCAAATGGATGAAGTGACCCAGCAAAATGCCGCGCTGGTCGAGGAAGCGGCGGCGGCGGCCGCCTCGATGCAGGAACAGGCAGGCAACCTGGCGCAGGTGGTGCGCGTGTTCAAGCTCGACGCTGCGCACCATGCGGCGCCGGCCGCAGCGCCAGCGCCGAGAAGGCAGGTTGCGCCGCCAGCGGCGCCGAAACCGGCTGCGCGCAAGGCGCTCGCGCCAGCGCCCAAGCGCATCGCGCCGGCAACGGTCAATGGGGACGACTGGGAAGAGTTTTAAACGGCGAAAAGAGCGCCTACAGCGCGCGGGCGATCAGCATTTTCTGGATGTCGCTGGTGCCCTCATAGATCTGGCACACGCGCACGTCGCGGTAGATGCGCTCGACCGGGAAGTCGCTCACGTAGCCGTAGCCGCCATGCACCTGGATCGCGTCCGAGCACACCCGCTCGGCCATCTCGGAGGCGAACAGCTTGGCCATCGCGGCTTCCTTCAGGCATGGCAGGCCGGCGTCCTTCATCGAGGCCGCATGCCAGATCAGCTGGCGCGCCGCTTCGATTTGCGTGGCCATCCCGGACAGCTTGAACTGCACCGACTGGTGCTCGAAGATCGGCTTGCCGAAGCTTTCGCGCTCTCTGGCGTAGGACAGCGCGGCCTCGAACGCGGCACGCGCCATGCCGACCGCCTGCGAGGCGATGCCGATGCGCCCGCCTTCCAGCCCGGACAGCGCGATCTTGTAGCCCTGGCCTTCGTCGCCGATCAGGTTGGCGGCCGGGACGCGGCAGTTGTCGAACAGGATCTGCGCCGTATCGGACGATTTCTGCCCCATCTTCTGTTCCAGCCCGGCCACGATGTAGCCGGGGGTGGAGGTCGGCACCCAGAACGCGCTGATGCCTTTCTTGCCGGCCTCCTTGTCGGTCACGGCCATGACGATGGCCACGTCCGCGTACTTGCCGCTGGTGATGAACTGCTTGGTGCCGTTGATGACGTATTCGCTGCCCTCGCGTCTGGCGGTGACGCGCAGCGCGGAGGCATCGCTGCCGGCATGCGGCTCGGTCAGGGCGAACGCGCCCAGCATCCGGCCCTGGGCGAGCGGGCGCAGCCACTGCTCTTTCTGTTCTTCGCTGGCGTACATCATCGCGATGCTGCACACCGGACAGTTGTTGACCGAGATGATGGTGGAAGTGCCGCCGTCGCCGGCGGCGATTTCTTCGAGCACCAGCGAAAGCGACACATAGTCGAGCCCAGCGCCGCCCAGCTGTTCGGGCACGGCGACGCCGAACGCGCCGAGCGCGGCCAGTTCCTTGAGCTCATCCTTGGGAAAGTAGTGCTCGCGGTCCCAGCGCGCTGCATTGGGCGCCAGCCGCTCCTGCGAAAAACTGCGCAGTGCGGCGCGGATCATTTGGTGTTCGTCGGTCAATATCATAGGTTTTCTTCGGTAGTGGCTTACCAGGGAATGGGCGTGCCGTCGTAGTTCAGGAATTTGCCGTTGTCGGCGATGGTAAGACGCTCGAGCGTGGCGCGCAGGCCGGCCACGCTTTGTGCGGCCGTCAGGTCGGCGCCGGAGCCGCCCATGTCGGTCTTGACCCAGCCCGGGTGGAAGGCGACGCAGGTCGCTCCCTGCGGCCCGAACACGATGCTGGTGTCGACCAGCACCGAATTGAGGGCGGCCTTGCTGGCGCGGTACAGCGAGCCGAAGCTGCTGGTGCGCGTGCCGATCGAGCCCATGCGCGAGGAAAGCACGGCCAGCTTGCCGCGCGCGGCGCACACCATGGGCGCGACCAGCGGCAGCAGGCGCATCGCGCCCAGCACGTTGGTGTGCATGACCTCGTCGAACTGCGCCTCGGTGGGAAAGCCGGCCTCGCGCGGACCGAACACGCCGCTGCACAGGAACGCCAGGTCGAGCTGTTCGCCGTCGAGCTTCCAGCCCAGTGCGGCGATCGATTCGGCGCTGGTGACGTCGAGCTCGCACGGTTCGGCGCCGAGCGCCGCCAGCGAGTCGCAGTCGCCCGCCTTGCGGGCGGTGGCCAGCACGCGCCAGCGTGCGGCCAGGTATTGGCGCGCCAGTTCGTGGCCGAGGCCGCGCGAGGCGCCGATGATGAGTGCGGTTGGCATGCTTGCCTGCTCCGGAAAAAGGACGTGGCAGGGCAGACGCCGCGGCGAGCGCCCTGCCTGCCGTCTCAGGCCATTTCGACCGCCATGGCGGTCGCTTCGCCGCCGCCGATGCACAGCGACGCAACGCCGCGCTTGCCGCCGGTTTTCTTGAGCGCGCCGAGCAGGGTCACGATGATGCGCGCGCCGGATGCGCCGATCGGGTGGCCCAGGGCGCAGGCGCCGCCGTGGATGTTGACCTTGCTGTGCGGGATATCGAGCTCGTGCATCGCCGCCATCGGCACCGCGGCGAACGCTTCGTTGATCTCGAACAGGTCGACCTCGCGCGCGCTCCAGCCGGTCTTCTTGAACAGCTTTTGCAGGGCGCCGATCGGCGCGGTGGTAAACAGGTTCGGTTCCTGTGCGTGGGTGGCGTGCCCGACGATGCGCGCGATCACGGTGAGCCCCAGCCTGGCGGCGGTCGATTCGCGCATCAGCACCAGTGCCGCGGCGCCGTCGTTGATCGAGGAAGACGAGGCGGCGGTGATGGTGCCGTCCTTCTTGAAGGCAGCCTTGAGCGAAGGGATCTTGTCGAGCTTGGCCTTGAGCGGGCCTTCGTCCTTGTCGATGACGGTGTCGCCAGCGCGCCCGCTGACCGTCACCGGCGCGATTTCCCACTTGAAGTGGCCGTCGCTGGTGGCCGCCTGGGCGCGCTTGACCGATTCGATCGCGAACGCGTCCTGCGCCTCGCGCGTGAAGGCGTACTGGGTGGCGCATTCCTCGGCAAAGGTGCCCATCGAGCGCCCGCCGCCGGTCTTCTCGTCGCGGCTGTAGGCGTCTTCCAGGCCGTCGAGCATCATGTGGTCGAACATCATGGCGTGTCCGATGCGGTAGCCGCCGCGCGCCTTCGGAATCAGGTAGGGCGCATTGGTCATCGACTCCATGCCGCCGGCCACGATCACCTCGGCGCTGCCCGCGAGCAGGGTGTCATGCGCGAAAATGGTGGTCTGCATGGCCGAGCCGCACATCTTGGACAGGGTGACGGCGCCGGCCGACAGCGGCAGCCCGGCCTTGATGGCGGCCTGGCGCGCCGGCGCCTGGCCCTGGCCTGCCATCAGGCAGTTGCCGAAGTAGACGTGTTCGACCAGCTTGGGATCGACCCCGGAACGTTCGAGCGCGGCGGCGATCGCGACCGCGCCCAGCTCGTTTGCGCTCTTTGAGGAAAAATCGCCCTGGAAGGCGCCCATGGGGGTGCGCGCCGCACCGACGATTACGACTGGATCATTCATCATGTTGTAGGTTCTCCAAATTGGGTGGCGCGCAAGACGCCGGGGTGGTGGTGGAAGCCTGGTTGCAGAATCGGATATGTTGCGGGTACGGGAACACGTCTTCGATGAAGCCATCCATGATGCGCTGCTTGCGCGCCTGCCAGAACGCTTTCGTCAATAGTTCGGCGTGATGCTTTAAAAAATACTTCCTGATCTTTGCATTGCCCAGCAAGAAGGTGCCGAACTGCTCGGGGAACACGTCGTGCGCGCCGACCGAGTACCAGGGCTCGGACGACATCTCGTCTTCCTCGTTGCGCGCGGGCGGAATGTCGCGGAAATTGCACTCGGTGATGTACTCGATCTCGTCGTAGTCGTAGAACACCACGCGCCCGTTGCGCGTGACGCCGAAGTTCTTGTACAGCATGTCGCCAGGGAAGATGTTGGCCGCCATCAGTTCCTTGATCGCGTTGCCGTACTCGACAATTCCGTGCTCGATCAGCGCCTCGTTGCCGGCCTGCTCGGCGTTGCTCAGGAAAATGTTGAGCGGCACCATGCGGCGCTCGATGTACAGGTGGCGGATGATCAGGCGGTCGTCCTCTTCCTCGATCAGCGAGGGCGCGAAATGCTTCAGTTCGGCGATCAGTTCTTCGGTAAAGCGCGCGCGCGGGAAGGCCACGTTCGAATATTCGAGCGTGTCGGCCATGCGCCCGACGCGGTCGTGGTGTTTCACCAGCAGGTATTTTTCCTTGATCTGGGCGCGCGTGGTGTCCTTGGGCGGCGGGAAGAAATCCTTGATGACCTTGAACACGTAGGGGAACGAAGGCAGCGCGAACACCAGCATCACCAGGCCGCGGATGCCGGGCGCGATCTCGAACAGGTCCGAGGTGTGTTTCAGGTGCTGCAGGTAATCGCGGTAGAACAGCGTCTTGCCCTGTTTTTGCAGCCCCAGGATGGTGTAGATCTCGCTGCGCGGCTTGCGCGGCATCAGGCTGCGCAGGAACTGCACGTAGGCCGACGGCACTTCCATGTCGACCAGGAAATACGCCCGGGTGAAGGAAAACAGGATCGAGATCTGCTCGAGGCCGGCCAGCACCGTATCGAGGATCAGCTCGCTGTTACGGTTGTGCAGGATCGGCACGATGAAGGGGTATTCGCGGCCGCCGTTGATGCCCTTGCCGACGATGTAGGCGCCCTTGTTGCGGAAGAACAGGCTCGACAGCACCTGGATCTGGTAGTTCGGCTCCAGCTTTTCGGCGCCGAAGATATGCTGCAGGCGCGCCTCGACCAGCCGTGCGTCGCGCTCGAGGTCGGCGAATTTGCAGTCGAGCTGGAAATTGGTGACGATGCGCTTGACCGTAAACAGCAGGCCGTCGGTGGCCGGGTAGTAGACCCGGTAGGTCGGCAACAGTTCCTCGGTCTCGATGTACTCGGTCGACACCACCGGGCGCACGAAGATGAAGTCGTTGTGAAAATAGGTGCGGTTCAGGATGTTGCAGCAGACCGAATTGAAGAAGGTCTCGGCCAGCTCGGGCTGCTTGTGCCCGGCCAGCAAGCCGATATAGTGCAGCTTGGTTTCGCGCCACACTTCATCGGTTAATTCGGCGTTATCGTACTCATCTTCCAGTATCTGCACGCATTCGTGCACGCGCTTATCGTAAAAGTCGATGCGTTCGCGGGCCGCCTGCTGGGCCACCGACCAGGCGCCCTTTTCAAAGTGGCGCTTGGCGACCTGGCTGGTCTGGCGGAACAGGCGGTAATGCTTGTCGAAACCATCGAGCATGGTGCGCGCGATGTCGAATGCGATCTGGGACGATAGCAGTTTGGGGAATGCGGCGTGGCTCATCGTTCGTCTCGATCGGCTAAGGCTGTTAAAGCACTCATTCTATAAGAACGCCCGCCCAGGCCCTTGCCTACCTGGTCTCGGCGAACAATTCGCGCCCGATCAGCATGCGCCGGATTTCGCTGGTGCCCGCGCCGATCTCATAGAGCTTGGCGTCGCGCCACAGGCGTCCGACCGGATAGTCATTGATGTAGCCGTTGCCGCCCAGGGTCTGGATCGCTTCGCCCGCCATCCAGGTCGCCTTTTCCGCGCTGTACAGGATGGCGCCGGCGGCATCCTTGCGCAGGTTGCGGATCGCCTCGGGCGTGCCGGCGCGGTCGCAGGCCTGGCCGACCGCGTACACATAGGCCTTGCACGCCATCATGGTCGAATACATGTCGGCCAGCTTGCCTTGCATGAGCTGGAATTCGCCGATCGGCTGGCCGAACTGCTTGCGCTCGTGCACATAGGGCAGCACCGCGTCCATGCAGGCGGCCATGATCCCGAGCGGGCCGCCCGACAGCACGGTGCGCTCGAAGTCGAGGCCCGACATCAGCACGTTGACGCCCTTGCCCAGTCCCCCGAGCACATTTTCGGCAGGCACTTCGCAATCCTGGAACACCAGTTCGCCCGTGTGCGAGCCGCGCATGCCCAGCTTGTCGAGCTTTTGCGCGATCGAGAAGCCCTTGTAGCCTTTTTCGATCAGGAAGGCGGTCATGCCGCGCGCGCCCGCTTCCAGGTCGTTCTTGGCGTACACCACCAGCACGTCCGCGTCGGGGCCGTTGGTGATCCACATCTTGGTGCCGTTGAGCACCCAGCGGTCGCCCTTGAACTCGGCGCGCAGCTTCATGCTGACCACGTCCGAGCCCGCGTTCGGCTCGGACATCGCGAGCGCGCCGACGTGTTCGCCGGAAATGAGCTTGGGCAGGTAGCGGCGCTTTTGCTCTTCGGTGCCGTTGCGCTTGATCTGGTTGACGCACAGGTTCGAGTGGGCGCCGTAGGACAGGCCGACCGAGGCCGAGGCGCGCGAGATTTCTTCCATCGCCACGATGTGGGCCAGGTAGCCCATCTGGGCGCCGCCGTATTCCTCGTCGACCGTGATGCCGAGCACGCCCAGCTCGCCCATCTTGCGCCACAGGTCCATCGGGAACTGGTCGCTGCGGTCGATCTCGGCCGCGCGCGGCGCGATTTCCGCGGCGGCGAATTGTTGCACTGCTTCGCGCAGGGCGGCGATGTCTTCGCCATGGTCAAAGGTCAAGCCTGGAAGATGCAGCATGTCGTCCTCACGGGTTACGGAATCAGCGAAAAAGCCAGAGGTGAATCATACCCTCGTTTGACGTTTACGTAAACGTAAAGCAAACTGCGCAACAACGGCGCCGATGCGCCAGGTTTGCCTTAAGCCGGGCTCGCCTCTGCAAGCATGCGGCGGCACTCTTCCTCATGGGCGCAAATGTCGGTCAGCGCCATTTCGATGTCTTCACGCTGCTGCTCGAGCGCCTCGCGCTGGTGCGCCAGGGCGCCCAGAAAGCGGTTGATCTGGGCGACCGTATCCTTGGGCGACTCGTACATGTCCACGATACTCTTGATTTCAGACAAAGTCAGGCCCAATCGCTTGCCGCGCAGCGTCAGCTTGAGGCGGGTGCGGTCGCGCGGGGTGTAGACGCGGTTGCGCCCGCCCGCGCCTTCGCGCGACGGACTGAGCAGTCCCTGGTCTTCATAGAAACGGATGGCGCGCGCCGTGACGTCAAATTCCCTGGCCAGTTCGGCGATGGTGTAGGTTGGCATGTGCGTGTCTTGATGTAAGTTGGAAACCAATTCGTTCGGAAGCCGATGGGGTCGGGCGGAATCGTTTAGAATCAGACACGGCTTCCGTTTACGTCAACGTCAAGCATATTGTAACGCGCCCGCCGCCATAATGAATACGAAAGATCCTTTCTGATGAACGACCTTGAATCCCAGCTCGAGTATCCGCTTGGGGAGACCCTGCCGGCGCCCGGCGCCGTGCATGAGCTCGCGCCCGGCCTGTGCTGGCTGCGCATGCCGCTGCCGTTCGCGCTCAATCATATCAATTTGTGGCTGGTGCGCGACCAGGTGGAAGGCAAGGGCGGCTGGAGCGTCATCGACAGCGGGGTCGGCACCGACGCCACGCGCGCCGCCTGGGAGCAGGTGTTCGACGACAGTTTGCGCGGCGAATCGTTGCTGCGCGTGTTCGCGACCCATTGCCACCCGGACCACGTGGGCCTGGCCGACTGGCTGTGCAGCCGCTTCGGGGCCCCGCTCTGGATGACGACCGGCGAATACGGCTTCGCGCGCATGATGTCGAGCGCCCTGCCGGGGGTCGACGGCAGCGCGGCGATCCCGCATTTCCAGCGCCACGGCCTGGACGACCCGGAGCTGGTGGCGCAGATGAAGGGGCGGCGCAACTATTACCCCTCGCTGGTGGCGGGCGTGCCGCTGTCCTACATCCGCATGCAGGATGGCCAGCAGATCCGGATCGGGGAGCGGCGCTGGCGCGTCATCACCGGGTTCGGCCATTCTCCCGAGCACGCCGCCTTGTATTGCGAGGAGCTGAAGGTGCTCATTTCGGGCGACATGGTGTTGCCGCGTATTTCAACCAATGTGTCGGTGTTCGCGATCGAGCCGGAAAGCAATCCCCTCCAGTCCTACCTGGACTCGCTGGGCAAGTTCGCCGCGCTGCCGGCCGACACCCTGGTGCTGCCCTCGCACGGCAAGCCGTTTCGCGGCCTGCACACCCGCATCGTCCAGCTGCGCGAGCATCACCACGCGCGCCTGGCCGAGGTGGTCGAAGCGTGCGCCACGCCGCGTTCGGCCTTTGATATCGTTCCCATCATGTTCCGGCGCGCGCTGGACGCGCACCAGCTCAGCTTTGCGCTGGGCGAGGCGCTGGCCCACCTGCACAAGCTGTGGTTCGACGGTATTGTGCGGCGTGTGATCGGGGACGATGGCATTATCCGCTTTCATCTGATCTAGGCCAAACAGCGGCTTCGTGCCTCTCCCCGCGGCGGGAAGCTCCGCCTAGACTTGGCTTTCCGCTCTTCGTTTTTTAATAAAGTAAAGACAACAAACAACCATCTTCAGGGCGGCGCGGCCTGTATTCCAGATGTATCTGAAATACAGGTAATTGTTACATTTCAACTTTGCAATTGTCACAATTGGTCTCAGCATTCAAGAGACTGACTTTCATGACGTTGCATGAAATAGTGCCACCCATGAATTCATCAAATGAACGGGAAAGTTTCAGCGAACGCCTGCAACAGGCCCTGAAAAACGCCCATTACTCACCAGACAGTCCTACCCGCCTGGCGCGGGAATTTAATATTCGTTTCGACGGAAGGCCCATCACGGTGCATGCGGCCCGCAAATGGCTGGTAGGCGAGGCCATTCCTACCCAGGAGAAGCTGCGCATGATCGCCCAGTGGCTGGGCGTGCCGGCCGAATGGCTGCGCTTTGGCGGCAGCGAAACGGCGCCGGCGAACGGCGATGCGGCGGGCGGATTGTCCCGTTTTGAGTCGGCCGACGTGAAATTGATCGCCGATTTGCAGCGTTTGGACGAACATCACCGTCAAATTGCGCGCGAATTCATTCGCATGCTGGTGCGCATAAACTACCAAAAGTAGCTTTGTCACACATTATTGACCTGCCAGACACATCTGGTTGTCGTCGCCTTTTTACCAATCCAACAGGCTTGAGTCGCTGTTTACGCGCCGCGTGGCGTCACCCGCGGTGCTGCCCGCTTGCGTTTCCTGCAATGGATTCTGGCGGGGAAATGCGATATCTCATTGCATTGCCGAAAATTTAATGCACAATACGAACGACGACCTTGAATTCATTCTGTGCAGCAATTTTTGCTAATGTCACGCACAAAATCCGGATAGTGGCTCATAATCGCATGGGTACCTGCCCGTCTTTCACCTGTTACGTCAACGAAGCCGAGGATCTAGCCGTCTTATGAAAAGTAACTACAGCAACACCGCCCAACTTAAAGATCTGATGACCGTCCCACCCATGACAGCCGCCCAGCATGCAGAAGTGATGCGCAAGCGGATACAGCACCGCAGGATGGTCGAAGAAGCAAAAGAATTGAAGAAGGCCGACAGCTGGCAGTTCGAGAAACGCTGAGCTACGCAGCGGCGGGCCGCTCCAGGCCCGCGCCGCCCCACAGGCGGGCGCCGCGCAGGCGGCGCTTGCCTTTGAATCAGATTACAGACCCAGCAGGGTCTTCAGCTCGCCCGATGCGAACATCTCGTTCATGATGTCGGAGCCGCCGATGAATTCGCCCTTCACATACAGCTGTGGAATGGTCGGCCAGTTCGAGTAGTCCTTGATGCCCTGGCGCACTTCGGCGTCGTCCAGTACGTTGACGGTCGCCATGTTTTCCACTCCGCACTCCTTCAGGATTTGGATTGCACGGCCGGAAAAGCCGCATTGTGGAAACTGGGCCGTGCCCTTCATGAACAACACGACCGGGGTGTTGGTCACGGTTTCTTTGATCCAGGTTTGTACGTCGCTCATAGCTGCCTCTGTGGGTGAAAAATGGAAAGATGGCGCCATTTTATAAGAAAACGCGGCAGGGGGCACGCTGGTCCCCGCTTGCGGCGCCGTATTTATTGATCCGCATAGCCGATTTCACAAACCGGACACATCCATATTGCCCCACCCACCCCGGGCAACGGATCAGCCGCGCAGCTTGGCGAAGGCGGCCGCCATGGTGCCGCCGGCCGGCGCCGCCGATTTTTCCTGGCGGTTCTGGTGCTGGACCAGGCGCTTGGCGTCGTTGCGGTCGGCGCGCTGCTCGGGCTTGGCCCCTGGCTGCGGCGCGCTGTCGCTCAGGCGCATGGTCAGGGCGATGCGCTTGCGCTTCTCGTCCACTTCCAGCACCTTCACGCGCACCACCTGGCCGGCCTTGACCACGCTGTGCGGATCCTTGACGAAGGTGTTCGACAGCGCCGAGATGTGCACCAGGCCGTCCTGGTGCACGCCGATGTCGACGAAGGCGCCGAACGCGGCCACGTTGGTGACCACGCCCTCCAGGATCATGTCGGGACGCAGGTCGCGGATCTGCTCGACCCCTTCCTTGAAGGTGGCCGTGGTGAACTCGGGACGCGGATCGCGCCCCGGCTTTTCCAGCTCCTTGAGGATGTCGCTGATGGTCGGCACGCCGAACTTGTCATCGGCATAACGGGCCGGGTTGAGCGTCTTGAGCAGGGCGCTGTCGCCGATCACGCCCTTCATGTCCTTCTTGATGTCGGCCAGGATCTTTTCGACCAGGGGATACGATTCCGGGTGGACCGCCGAGGCGTCCAGCGGATTGTCGCCGCCCATCACGCGCAGGAAGCCGGCCGCCTGCTCGAAGGTTTTCTCGCCCAGGCGCGGCACCGACTTGAGCGCCGCGCGCGAGGCAAACGCGCCCTTCAGGTCGCGGTAGGACACGATCGCCTGCGCCACGCTGGCCGACAAGCCGGACACGCGCGCCAGCAGCGGCGCCGAGGCGGTATTGACGTCGACGCCCACCGCGTTGACGCAGTCCTCGACCACCGCGTCGAGCGCGCGCGCCAGCTGGGTCTGGCTCACGTCGTGCTGGTACTGGCCCACGCCGATCGACTTCGGATCGATCTTCACCAGTTCGGCCAGCGGATCTTGCAGGCGGCGCGCGATCGAGACCGCGCCGCGCAGCGACACGTCCATGTCGGGCAGTTCGCGCGAGGCGAATTCGGAGGCCGAATAGACCGAGGCGCCGGCCTCGGACACGACGATCTTGGTCAGCTTCAGTTCCGGGCGCTGCTTGACCAGGTCCTGGGCCAGTTTGTCGGTCTCGCGCGAGCCGGTGCCGTTGCCGATCGAGATCAGGGCCACGTTATGGCGCGCCGCCAGCTGGCCGAGCAGGTGCAGCGAACCGTCCCAGTCGTTCCTGGGCTGGTGCGGATAGATCACGGCGGTCTCGAGCACCTTGCCGGTGGCATCGACCAGCGCCACCTTGACGCCGGTGCGCAGGCCCGGATCGAGGCCCATGGTGGCGCGCGGACCGGCCGGGGCGGCCAGCAGCAGCGCCTTCAGGTTGAGCGCGAACACATTGATCGCGTCGAGCTCGGCGCGTTCGCGCAGCGCCCCCATCAGCTCGGTCTCGAGGTGCATGAAGCTTTTCACGCGCCAGGTCCAGCGCGCCGTGTCGGCCAGCCACTTGTCGGCCGGACGGCCCAGGTTCTTGATGCCGAAGGCGGCCGCGATGCGTCCTTCGCACGGATTGTGCGGCGCGTCCCACTTGGGCTTTTCCGCCTCGCTGTCGAGCCGAAGGCTGACCTCAAGCATGCCTTCGCGCCGACCGCGCAGCAGCGCCAGCGCGCGGTGCGAGGGCACGCTGCCGATTGTCTCGCTGTAGTCGAAATAGTCGGCGAATTTCTCGCCCTCGTCCTGCTTGCCCTCGATCACCTTCGATTCGACCACGCCGTGCTCGCGCACGTACTCGCGCAGCGACTGCAGCAGGGCCGCGTCCTCGGCGAAGCGCTCCATCAGCACCTGGCGCGCGCCGTCGAGCGCGGCCTTGGTGTCGGGCACGCCCGGATTGTTGCCGTCGCCGGTGGTAAACGCCTCGCGCAGGTACTTGGCCGCCTCTTGCTCGGGAGTAATGGACGGATCGGCCAGCAGCGCGTCGGCCAGCGGCGCGAGCCCCGCCTCGATCGCGATCTGGGCCTTGGTGCGGCGTTTTTGCTTGTATGGCAGATACAAATCTTCGAGCCGGGTCTTGTCTTCGGCGTGCATCAACGCATCTAACAAAGACGGCGTCATCTTGTTTTGCTCGCCGATTGAGGCGATGATGGAAGACCTGCGCTCTTCCAGCTCCCGCAAATAGCGCAGGCGCTCTTCGAGCAGGCGCAGCTGGATATCGTCCAGCCCGCCAGTCGCCTCCTTGCGGTAACGGGCGATAAACGGCACAGTGGCACCTTCGTCGAGCAGGGCAATGGCGGCGGCGACCTGCGCCGGCCTGGCGGCAAGTTCGAGGGCGAGACGTTGTTCGATGGAAGGCAGCATGGTCGTTTTCGGTAAGTCGAGGCCGACAATGATACGCAATCGGAGCGATTGCGCCAGTCTTGACAGCGCAAATGGACTATGCAACGCGAGCAACTGTTGCGAAGTGTCATTAGTCCGATCCCGGACAAAGCAGAAGCGCCCGTATGAAGGATAATATTGGCAGTTGTCGTTTTTGATACAGAATGCAAAGAACAATGCACACAATGGATTTCACGCGTGAAGATGCCAGAGAGGCCACTCCGGTCAAGGTAGCGGCGCCGGCGCTCGCGCCCGGCCTGCCGGCGCCGGTGGCGCTCTGGCTGCAACGGGTCGACGCGGCCGCCCATCCCCAGCCCAAGCTGACGCTCGAACCGAAGGACCCCAAGGCCGCCCAATACAAGTTCGTGTACGTGCTCGCCCCCACCAGCGGCGGGCGCCATGTCGCCCTGTGCCTGTGCAAGGCGCGCCTGCGTCCGAACGGCGAGGTGGCCGCGGCCAGCCCGGTGAGCGAGGTGTTCTCGCTGCTGTCGGCGCCGCCCGCCTACCTCGAGGGCGACGACGAAGACCTGGTGCGTTTCTTTATTGCAATGCGCAGCGGCGCCTCGCAAAGCAGCAGCGCGACCGAGCCGAAGGGCAAGATCGGCGCGATCCTGCTGCAAATGCTGCTTGAACAGGAAAAATTGCTCTGGGCCAACTCATGGACCGACATGGCCGGCGGGCTGGTCTATCCGCTGCAGGCCGGGCCGGTGCGCAAGGCGCACCTGGTGTGGCGCGAGGAAGGCCGCACCGCGCGCCTCGGATGGCAGGTGGAGGCGGCGCCCGGCGCCACCCACAGCGCGGCCGACCAGATCGACTACATGCTGCCGACCGACCCGCCCTGGTACATCGACAACCTCTCGTGCGGCGCGCTGGAACTGAACCGCGGCGGGGTCGACATCTCGCTGGCCGAGCTGCAGGCGCTGGTGGCCCAGGCCCCTTTGCTTGGCGGTAATGACAAGAAACGGGTCTCGCAGCTGCTGCTCGCGCACGGCCTGCAGCAGCTCATGCCGCTGCCCCAGCCGCTCACCCAGCGTTTGCGCGCGGACGTCGTGCCGACCCCCCACCTGTTGCTCGACAGCGTGATGCTGGCCGAGGGCACCCTTCAGCGCTGGTACGACTACGCCGTGCTCTCCTTCGACTACGACGGCGAGCGCGTCTCGTTCGACCCGGCCCAGCGCGTGGTGCGCCAGGTCGGCGAGACCACCGAAGTGATCGCGCGCGATACGGCGGCCGAAGCGGAGGCGCTCGCGCGCCTGGCCGCGCTTGGCTTTCGCAAGCCGGGCACGGCGCCTTTGAACGGGCTGGCCGGCGCGCTGCAGCTGGAAAGCCAGGCGCACTGGCTGCGCTTCGCCGCCGCCGACCTCGCGGGCCTGGCCGAGGCCGGCTGGCAGCTACAAAAGAGCAAGCAATACCGCTACGACGTGGTGGCGGTCGACGACTGGTACGCCCAGATCGAGCAGCCGGCCGAAGCGGGCAACGCCTGGTTCGAGCTGGAACTGGGCATCGTGGTGAACCAGCAGCGGGTGCCGCTGCTGCCGCTGCTGGTGCAGCTGATCCGCAGCGCGCCGAGCGACTTCGACCCGGACGTGCTGGCCGCGCACGGCGACGCCGACCAGATGCTCGCGAGCTTGCCCGACGGCCTGCGCGTGGCGCTGCCGTGGGGCCGTCTGAAACCGATCCTGAGCACGCTCGGCGAGCTCTATTTCAGCGACAAGATCAAGCACCGGATGCGCCTGTCCACGCTGGATGCGGCGCGCCTCGAGGAGCTCGCGCGCGGAACCGATCTGCGCTGGTTTGGGGGCGAACAGCTGCGCGAGACCGGCCGCAAGCTGAGCCTGTTCGGCGCGGTGCAGAAGGTGCCGGCCCCGGCCGGCCTGCAGGCCACGCTGCGCGACTACCAGCTGGACGGCCTGGCCTGGATGCAGTTCCTGCGCGAATACGACCTGGCCGGGATCCTGGCCGACGACATGGGCCTGGGCAAGACGGTGCAGACGCTGGCCCATATCCTGGTCGAGCAGGAGGCCGGGCGCCTGACCCGTCCGGCGCTGGTGATCGCTCCCACCAGCCTGATGACCAACTGGCAGGAAGAAGCGGCGCGCTTCGCCCCCGGCCTGCGCGTGCTGCTGCTTCAGGGCAAGGAACGGCTCGACCAGTTCGACCAGATCGAGCACGCCGACCTGGTGCTGACCACCTACGCGCTGCTGCCGCGCGACGAGGAAAAGCTGCGCGAGCACAGCTACCACCTGGTGATCCTGGACGAATCGCACTACATCAAGAACAACCGCTCCAAGGCCGCGCAAAGCGCCGGCCTGCTCGAGGCGCGCCACCGCCTGTGCCTGACCGGCACCCCGCTTGAAAACCACCTGGGCGAACTGTGGTCGCAGTTCCACTTCCTGCTGCCGGGACTGCTGGGCGACGAGAAGGGCTTCAACAGCCGCTTTCGCCATCCGATCGAACGCCAGGACGATGCGCTGCGGCGCTCGCTGCTGAACCGGCGCATCAAGCCGTTCCTGCTGCGCCGGACCAAGGACAACGTGGCCAAGGAACTGCCGCCCAAGACCGAGATGGTGCGCAAGGTGGAGCTGAGCGGACCCCAGCGCGACCTGTACGAAACGGTGCGCCTGGCGATGGACAAGAAAGTGCGCGACGAGATCGACAAGAAGGGCGTGGCGCGCAGCCAGATCGTGATTCTCGAAGCGCTGCTCAAGCTGCGCCAGGTATGCTGCGACCCGCGTCTGGTTAAGGCGTTGCCCGCGCGCAAGCAGGGCAGCGGCTCGGCCAAGCTGATCGACCTGATGCAGATGGTCGACGACCTGCTCGACGAAGGCCGCAAGATCCTGGTGTTCTCGCAGTTCACCAGCATGCTGGCGCTGATCGAGGAGGAACTCGAGGCGCGCCGCATCCCGTACGCGCTGCTGACCGGCGACACGCGCGACCGCGCGGCCCAGGTGGCCGCGTTCCAGCAGGGCGCGGTGCCGATCTTCCTGATCAGCCTGAAGGCGGGCGGAGTCGGCCTGAACCTGACCGCGGCCGACACCGTGATCCACTACGACCCGTGGTGGAACCCGGCCGCCGAAAACCAGGCCACCGACCGTGCCTGGCGCATCGGGCAGGACAAGCCGGTGTTCGTCTATAAGCTGATCGCCAAGGGCACGCTGGAAGAAAAGATCCAGCTGCTGCAGCAGAAGAAATCCGATCTCGCGCAGTCGATCCTGGGCGAGGGCGAGGCCCACAAGATGGTGCTGACGCCGGAAGACCTGCAGGCCATTTTCGCGCCCCTGGAAGAGTAAATACAACAGTTCCATGCAGGATGGGTAGGGTGGGGCGGCGCTCCCCCTGCGCCAGCGCCGGCGGCCCCATCGTCACCTATACAAAGCGGCAAGATGCACTCTATACTAGGGCCAATGTAGTCCCTGTCCTACGAGTAATGGAGAGCCTGGCCGATGAATTGCAGTGCCCGCGGGAACAGTCTGAGCGCCGCGGCGCGCAGCGGCCACGACATCGGCGAACAGTTTCGCGCCATCGCCGAGCTCGGCGGTGCGGTGGCCTGGATCATCGACTGCGCCTCCGGCCTGCCCACCTACATCAGCCCATCGATCGAACAGCTGCTCGGGTACGAGCGCGCCGAATTCCACGACCAGTTGGGCGGCAAGAACTCGGACGGGCCCCTGACCGAACTGTGCGCCGGCCTGTCGGCGCGCCTGCAGCGCTTCTCGGCGGGCGACCAGAGCCGCCGCTGCCTGGTGCGCCAGTTCGAGCAACGCTGCAAGGACGGGCGCGTGATCCCGATCGAAGTCGTCTCCACCTTGCTGGCCAACGAGAACGGCGCGCCAGGCGCGCTGGTTGGCGCGCTGCGCGACATCAGCGAACGCCGCGAGCAGGAGCGCGCGCAGCGCCGTTTCGCCAGCATGCTCAATCACGAATTCCGCACCCCGCTGTCGACCATCGACGGCGCCATCCAGCGCCTCGAAGTGACTGGGGCCAGGGCCGACGACGCGACCCGCCAGCGCTACCGCAAGATCCAGAACGCGGTCGACCGCCTCACCGGCATGCTCGACGAATACCTCTCGCCCGAGCGGATGGACGCGATCGGGCGCAAGCGCGCGCCCGCTTCGGCCGCGCCGCGCCAGCTGCTCGAGCAGGGCGCCGAGCAGGTGCGCGCGGCCGGCCGGCCGGTGCTGGTGCAGGCCGGCGACCTGCCGCAATGGCTGCGCTGCGAGCCGGAAGGGCTGCGCCTGGCGCTCAAGGTGCTGATCGAGAACGCGATTCAATATGGCGCGCCGGACGGGGTGATCGAGTTGCATGGACGGCGTGCCGATGGCGGCATCGAACTGGTGGTGCGCGATCACGGCGCCGGCGTGGCGGGCGGCGACAGCGAGCTGATCTTCGGCAAGGGCTACCGCGGGCGCAACAGCGCAGGCCGGCCCGGTTCCGGGCTCGGCCTGTACATGGCGCGTTCGGTGGTGGAAGTCCATGGCGGCAGCCTGACCGTGTGCAACATGGAGCAGGGGGGAGCCAGCTTCCGGCTCTGGCTGCCTGCCCACAACGGCCTCGGCCGGCCCCTTGCGCCGCACGGGAGCGCCGCCGATCCTTCGGGTAAGCAGGAAGAACGGGTAGGCGATGAGCAAAAGTCGCATCAGCTCAACGAACACGAAACAAATAAAATGGCCAACCCATGACGCAAATACTGATTGTTGAAGACAATGGCGACTTCGCCGCCGACATGGCGGAGTTCCTGGTCGAGCACGGGCATGAAGTGAGCATCACCGCCAGCGCCGCCGAGATGTGGGCCGCGCTCACCCGGAACCCGACCGCGGTGGTGGTGCTCGACCTTGGCCTGCCCGACGAAGACGGCTTCGACGTGATACCGCGCCTGCGCCAGCTGTATCCCGAGGTCGGCCTGCTGGTGCTGACCGGGCGCGTCGCGTTCGACAGCCGCATCCTGGGCCTGCGCCTGGGCGCGGACCACTACCTGACCAAGCCGATCAAGTTTCCCGAGCTGGCAGCCCACATCGAAGCGCTCGAGCGGCGCGTTCGTCCCGCCGAGGCGGCCCCCGTCCCCGGCAAGTGGATCTTGAAAGTGAGCGCCCGCAAACTGGAAATGATGGGAGCGGTGATCGACCTGACCGAAAAAGAATGCAACTTCCTGCACCTGCTCACGATCAACACCCGACCGGTGCCACGCCAGGTGATCGTGGCCGGCATGGGCGGGGAAGATCCGGACGCCGGGCGCCGGGTCGACATGCTGGTGTACCGCCTGCGCAAGAAAGCGCGCAGCGGCCTGGGCCAGGACCTGCCCCTGCGCAGCGCCTACGGCGAAGGCTACAGCCTGTCGGCCGGCTTCGCCCTCTCGTGAAAAATCAAATAGGGTCAGAGTCGAATTAATTCGGTAGAATTGCCTCTCACCGCAAAGTCCCCGAACCATGGCCCGCCTGCCCCGACTTGTCATCCCGAACCAGCCGCACCACGTGATCCAGCGTGGCAACGACAGGCAGATCATTTTCCGCGCCGCGGAGGACTACCAGCGCTTCCTCGCCTGGCTCAAGGAGAGCGCCAGGGAATTCAGGGTCGCCATCCACGCCTACGTGCTGATGCCGAACCATGTGCACCTGCTCGCGTCGCCCGCCACCGAGAGGGGACTGGCGCAGATGATGCAGCGGGTCGGGCGCTTCTACGTGCCGTGGTTTAATCAGAAGTACGAGCGCTCGGGCAGCCTGTTCCAGGGCCGCTTCAAGACCTCGCTGATCGATTCGGAGCGCTATTTCCTGCTGTGCAGCCGGTATATCGAGCTCAACCCGGTGCGCGCCCAGCTGGCGGGGGCTCCGGGCGAGTATGCCTGGTCGAGCTACGCCCATCATGCCGGGCTGCAGTCCGATGCCCTCATCACCGACCATCCGCTCTATTGGGCGCTGGGGAACACGCCGTTCCAGCGCGAGGCCGCGTATATCGAGCTGGCCGAGGCCGCCCTGACGGCCGACGAGCTGGGCAAGATCAATGAGGCCGTGCTGAAAGGCTGGCCGCTCGGGTCCGACGCCTTCAAGACAGATTTGCAACACAAGGCCAAGCGCCAGGTGCTCCCTTCCAAGCGCGGCCGGCCCTTCAAAACCAAGCCAGCCGAAGCCTGAAAAACCGTCCGCAACCAAGCGCTGGGTCGTTTTTTTCCTCGATTGACTCTGTCCCTAATTAATTGTTAAACGCAGAAATTCAAATTTAATTTGACTCTGACCCTAATTGTTTGGGTTGAAGTTTCTGCTGCATTGCACTATCCTCGACCTTCGACTTCAAAAAAGCTGTGGAGAATGCCCATGATTGCCCAAGGTTTGTACGATCCGTCCAATGAACACGATGCCTGCGGCGTCGGCTTCATCGCCCACATCAAGGGCAACAAGAGCCATTCGATCATCGAGCAGGGTCTGTTGATCCTGAAAAATCTCGACCACAGGGGCGCGGTCGGCGCCGACAAGCTGATGGGCGACGGCGCCGGCATCCTGATCCAGATCCCGGACCAGTATTACCGCGACGAAATGGCAAGGCAGGGCGTGGAACTGCCGCCGCCGGGCGAATATGGCGTGGGCATGGTGTTCCTGCCGAAGGAAAACGCCTCGCGCATCGCTTGCGAACAGGAAATCGAGCGCGCCGTGCGCATCGAGGGCCAGGTAGTGCTGGGCTGGCGCAATGTGCCGATCGACGAGACCATGCCGATGTCGCCCACCGTGCGCGCCAAGGAGCCGGTGATCCGCCAGATCTTCATCGGGCGCGGTCCGGACATCATGGTCACCGATGCGCTCGAGCGCAAGCTGTACGTGATCCGCAAGTCGTCCGGCCACGCGATCCAGGCGCTCAAATTACTGCACGGCAAAGAATTCTTCGTCCCTTCCATGTCGGCCCGCACCATCGTGTACAAGGGCCTGCTGCTGGCCGACCAGGTCGGCCTGTATTACAAGGACCTGCAGGACCCGCGCTGCATCTCGGCGCTGGCGCTGGTGCACCAGCGCTTCTCGACCAACACCTTCCCCGAGTGGCCGCTGGCCCACCCGTACCGCCTGATCGCGCACAACGGCGAGATCAACACCGTCAAGGGCAACTTCAACTGGATGCGCGCGCGCGAAGGCGTGATGAAGTCGGCCGTGCTGGGCGAGGACCTGAACAAGCTGTTCCCGCTGATCTATGAAGGCCAGTCCGACACCGCCTGCTTCGACAACGCGCTCGAGCTGCTGCTCATGTCGGGCTACCCGATCGCCCAGGCCATGATGATGATGATCCCGGAAGCCTGGGAAAACCACGCCATGATGGACGACAACCGGCGCGCCTTCTATGAATACCACGCCGCCATGATGGAGCCGTGGGACGGCCCGGCCGCGATGGCCTTCACCGACGGGCGCCACATCGGCGGCACCCTGGACCGCAACGGCCTGCGCCCGGCGCGCTACATCGTCACCGACGACGACCTGGTGGTGATGGCCTCCGAGTCCGGCGTGCTGCCGATCCCGGAATCGAAGATCATCCAGAAGTGGCGCCTGCAGCCAGGCAAGATGTTCCTGATCGACCTGGAAGCGGGCCGCATCATCGACGACAAGGAACTCAAGGACACCTACGCCAACGCCAAGCCGTACAAGGCGTGGATCAATTCGGTGCGCATCAAGCTCGGCGAAATCAAGCTCAGCGAGAGCCAGCTGGCGCGCCAGCGCAGCAGGAACCTGCCGGCCGAGGGCGAGAAGATCGCCGCCTCGGTGCTCGACCGCCAGCAGGCGTTCGGCTACACCCAGGAAGACCTGAAATTCCTGATGGCGCCGATGGCCCTGCTCGGGGAGGAGGCCACCGGTTCGATGGGCAACGACTCGCCGCTGGCGGTCATGTCCAACAAGCTCAAGCCGCTCTACAACTATTTCAAGCAGCTGTTCGCGCAGGTGACCAACCCACCGATCGACCCGATCCGCGAGGCGATGGTGATGTCGCTGGTGTCCTTCATCGGCCCCAAGCCGAACCTGCTCGACACCAACAACGTGAACCCGCCGATGCGCCTCGAAGTGGCGCAGCCGATCCTCGGTTTCGACGACATGGCGCGCCTGCGCGACATCAGCGCCCACACCGGCGGCAAGTTCAAGTCGTACGAGCTGAACATCTGCTACCCGGTCGCCTGGGGCAAGGAAGGCATCGAAGCCTCGCTCGCCTCGCTGTGCGCCGAGGCGGTCGATGCGGTCAAGTCGGGCCACAACATCCTGATCGTGTCCGACCGCAAGGTGTCGGGCGCCCAGGTCGCGATCCCCGCGCTGCTGGCCACCTCGACCGTGCACCAGCACCTGGTCGGGCGCGGCCTGCGCGCCTCCACCGGCCTGGTCGTCGAGACCGGCTCGGCGCGCGAGACCCACCATTTCGCCCTGCTCGCCGGTTACGGCGCGGAAGCGGTCCATCCTTACCTGGCCATGGAAACCCTGGTCGAGCTGGCCCAGGGCCTGCAGGGCGACCTGTCGGGCGAGACCGCGATCTACAACTACACCAAGGCGATCGGCAAGGGCCTGATGAAGGTGATGTCCAAGATGGGCATCTCGACCTACATGTCGTATTGCGGCGCGCAGATCTTCGAAGTCATCGGCCTGAACAAGTCGCTGGTCGACAAGTATTTCCGCGGCACCTCGTCGAGCGTGGAAGGCATCGGCGTGTTCGAAGTGGCGGAGGAGGCGCTGCGCCTGCACGACCTGGCCTTCGGCCGCGATCCGCTGCTGGCCGGCGCGCTCGACGCGGGCGGCGAGTACGCGTTCCGGGTGCGCGGCGAGGAACATATGTGGACCCCGGATGCGATCGCGAAACTGCAGCATTCGACCCGCAGCAACAATTTCTCGAGCTACAAGGAATACGCCCAGATCATCAACGACCAGAGCCGCCGCCACCTGACCCTGCGCGGCCTGTTCGAGTTCAAGCTCGACCCGGCCAAGGCGATCCCGCTCGAGGAAGTGGAACCGGCCAAGGAAATCGTCAAGCGCTTCGCGACCGGCGCCATGTCGCTCGGCTCGATCAGCACCGAGGCGCACGCCACGCTGGCGATCGCAATGAACCGCATCGGCGGCAAGTCCAATACCGGCGAGGGCGGCGAAGACCCGATGCGCTACCAGCAGGAACTGAAGGGCATTCCGATCAAGCAGGGCTCGACCATGGCGTCCGTGATCGGCGCCTCCCGGGTGGCGGTCGACATTGCGCTGCAGGAAGGCGATTCTCTGCGTTCGCGCATCAAGCAGGTGGCATCGGGCCGCTTCGGCGTCACCGCCGAGTACCTGAACTCGGCCGACCAGATCCAGATCAAGATGGCGCAGGGCGCAAAACCGGGCGAGGGCGGCCAGCTGCCCGGCCACAAGGTGTCCGAATACATCGCCAGCCTGCGCTTTTCGGTGCCGGGCGTGGGCCTGATTTCGCCGCCGCCGCACCACGACATCTATTCGATCGAAGACCTGGCCCAGCTGATCCACGACCTGAAGAACGCCAATCCGCGCGCCTCGATCTCGGTCAAGCTGGTCTCGGAAGTCGGTATCGGCACGGTGGCGGCCGGCGTCACCAAGGCCAAGGCCGACCACGTGGTCGTCGCCGGCCACGACGGCGGCACCGGCGCTTCGCCGCTGTCCTCGATCAAGCACGCCGGCACCCCGTGGGAGCTGGGCCTGGCCGAAACCCAGCAGACGCTGGTGCTCAATGGCTTGCGCAGCCGGATCCGGGTGCAGGCCGACGGCCAGATGAAAACCGGGCGCGACGTGGTCATCGCCGCCATGCTGGGCGCCGACGAGATCGGTTTCGCGACCGCGCCGCTGGTGGTGGAAGGCTGCATCATGATGCGCAAGTGCCACCTGAACACCTGCCCGGTCGGGGTGGCGACGCAGGACCCGGTGCTGCGCGCCAAGTTCTCGGGCAAGCCTGAGTACGTGGTCAACTATTTCTTCTTCGTGGCCGAGGAAGCGCGCCAGCTGATGGCGCAGCTGGGCATCCGCACCTACGACGAGCTGATCGGCCGCGCCGACCTGCTCGACAAGTCGAAGGCGATCGCGCACTGGAAGGCAAGCGGGCTCGATTTCTCGCGCATCTTCTACCAGCCGCCGGTGGCCGACGGCATGAAGGTGTACCAGTTCGAGGAGCAGGAACACGGCCTCGAAAAGGCGCTCGACCACAAGCTGATCGCGCAGGCCAAGGCGGCGCTGGAAAAAGGCGAGCGGGTGTCCTTCATCTCGCCGGTGCGCAACGTCAACCGCACCGTCGGCACCATGCTCTCGGGCGAAGTGGCCAAGCGCTACGGCCATGCCGGTTTGCCGGACGACACCATCCACATCCAGCTGCAGGGCACCGCGGGCCAGTCGGCCGGCGCCTTCCTGGCGGCCGGCATCACGCTCGACCTGGTCGGCGAAGGCAACGACTACGTGGGCAAGGGCTTGTCGGGCGGGCGCATCATCGTGCGTCCGAACACCGAGTTCCGCGGCTGGGCGGTCGATAACATCATCATCGGCAACACCGTGCTGTACGGCGCGATCTGCGGCGAAGCCTTCTTCAACGGCGTGGCCGGCGAGCGTTTCGCCGTGCGTAACTCGGGCGCCACCGCGATCGTCGAAGGCTGCGGCGACCATGGCTGCGAATACATGACCGGCGGCACGGTCGTGGTGCTGGGCGCGACCGGACGCAATTTTGCGGCCGGCATGTCGGGCGGCGTGGCGTATGTCTACGATCCGCTGGGCGACTTCGAGAAGAAATGCAACACCGCGATGGTGAACCTGGAGCGCGTGCAAAGCAGCAAGGAACAGCTCGATAAAGCAGGCTGGCACAGCCAGGCACGCGGCGCCGAGCGCGAGAGCGACGAAGCGATCCTGAAGCGCCTGATCGAACGCCACTTCAAGCATACCGGCAGCACCCGTGCCCGCTTCCTGCTCGACGACTGGGCTACCGGACGCAGCAAGTTCGTCAAGGTGTTCCCGACCGAGTACAAGCGCGCGCTGGAAGAAATGCACAACAGCAGCATGGAAGAAGCGGCCGAGCAGATCGCAGCTTAAGCACAATATTTAAAGGATTATCGTGGGTAAAATCACCGGCTTCATGGAATTCAAGCGTCAGGAGGAGGGCTATCTGGAACCCGCCGCGCGCCTCAAGAACTACAAGGAATTCGTGCTGCACCTGAGCGACGCGCAAGCGAAGCTCCAGGGTGCGCGCTGCATGGACTGCGGCATCCCGTTCTGCAACACGGGCTGCCCCGTCAACAACGTCATTCCCGACTGGAACGACCTGGTCTATCACGGCCATTACCGGGCGGCGCTCGACAACCTGCACTCGACCAACAACTTCCCCGAGTTCACAGGCCGCATCTGCCCGGCGCCGTGCGAGTCGGCCTGCACCCTCGGCATCAACGAAGACCCGGTCGGCATCAAGTCGATCGAGCACAAGATCATCGACACCGGCTGGGAGCATGGCTGGGTGGTGCCGCAGCCGCCGAGCGAGCTGACCGGCAAGAAGGTCGCCATCGTCGGTTCCGGCCCGGCCGGCATGGCCGCCGCGCAGCAGCTGGCGCGCGCCGGCCACGCCGTCACGGTGTTCGAGAAGAGCGACCGGGTGGGCGGCCTGCTGCGCTACGGCATTCCCGACTTCAAGATGGAGAAGTCGCACATCGACCTGCGCGTGGCGCAGATGGAAGCCGAAGGCGTCGCCTTCCGCACCAGCGTGTTGGTTGGCAAGGACTTCCCGGCCAACGTCAACAACTGGGCCAAGGAAACCATCTTTCCTGAAGACCTGGAAAAGGACTTCGACGCGGTCATCCTCGCCGGCGGCGCCGAGCAGCCGCGCGACCTGCCGGTGCCGGGGCGCGAGCTCAAGGGTGTGCATTTCGCGATGGACTTCCTGCCGCTGCAAAACAAGGTCAATGCGGGCGACAAGGTCAAGGACCAGATCAAGGCGAGCGGCAAGCATGTGGTCGTGATCGGCGGCGGCGATACCGGTTCGGACTGCGTGGGCACCTCGAACCGTCACGGCGCCGCCTCGGTGGCCCAGTTCGAACTGATGCCCCAGCCGCCCGAGCATGAAAACAAGCCGCTGGTCTGGCCTTACTGGCCGACCAAGCTGCGCACCTCGTCCTCGCACGAGGAAGGCTGCGAGCGCGACTGGGCGGTGGCCACCAAGCGCTTCGAAGGCAAGGGCGGCAAGGTCGACAAGCTGATCGCCTGCCGCGTCGAATGGAAGGACGGCAAGATGAGCGAAGTGCCCGATTCCGAGTTCGAGATGAAGGCCGACCTGGTGCTGCTGGCGATGGGCTTCGTGTCGCCGGTGCAGCAGGTGCTGGACGCCTTCGGGGTCGCCAAGGATGCGCGCGGCAACGCGCGCGCCAGCACCGATGGCGAAGCCTGCTATGCCACCTCGGTGCCGAAGGTGTTCGCCGCCGGCGACATGCGGCGCGGCCAGTCGCTGGTGGTGTGGGCCATCCGCGAAGGGCGCCAGTGCGCGCGCGCGGTCGACGAGTTCCTGATGGGCTCGTCGGTTTTGCCACGCTAGGCCAGCCTTTCCGCGCGGCCCCCGGGGGCCGCGCGGCGCTGCATTTCCAATACAAAATGCTGCAATGCACGAATTGGCCCAGGGAAATGTTACGCCGGTTTGCGCACCGGGCGCGCGGCTGGGTCCGCCCGCTCAATTCCAGCAAAAACAAATACTTACGCACGGAAATATCTGACCCGCCGTTCATTAGTGTTGTATTCTCACGTCGCATGCCGCGGCCGATTGGGCGCGGCGAGAGCAGGGATTGCACTTTCTGCACTACAATACGGCATTCCCAAAAATGAACAGCGCCGTGTCCAATCTTGTTGAAATCCGCGATCTGCACTTTGCCTACGGAGAGCGTTCGATCCTGTCGAACCTCCGCATGGACTTCCCGCGCCGCAAAGTCGTTGCCGTGATGGGCGGCTCGGGCTGCGGCAAGACCACGGTGCTGCGCCTGATCGGCGGCCAGCTGCGCCCGCAGAAGGGGGCGGTCACGGTGGCCGGCGAAGTGGTGCACCAGCTCGACACCGCCGGGCTGTACCGCCTGCGCCGCAAGATGGGCATGCTGTTCCAGTTCGGCGCCTTGTTTACCGACCTGAGCGTGTTCGAGAACGTCGCCTTCCCGCTGCGCGAGCACACCGACCTGCCCGAAGAGCTGATCCGCGACCTGGTGCTCATGAAGCTGCACGCGGTCGGCCTGCGCAACGCCGCCGGCCTGAAGCCGGCCGAGATCTCGGGCGGCATGGCGCGCCGGGTGGCGGTGGCGCGCGCGGTCGCGCTCGACCCGGAACTGATCATGTACGACGAACCGTTCGCCGGCCTCGACCCGATCTCGATGGGCGTGACCGCCAACCTGATCCGCACGCTCAACGATGCGCTCGGTTCGACCTCCATCCTGGTGTCGCACGATGTGCACGAATGCTTTGCGATCGCCGATTATGTCTATTTTATGTCCGCTGGAAAAATTGTCGCCGAAGGCACGCCGGCCGAATTGCGCGTCTCGCAAGACCCTTACGTGAAACAGTTCGTCAACGCAGCCCCTGACGGTCCGGTTCCCTTCCACTATCCGGGCCGCTCGCTGGCCGAGGATCTGGGGCTGGAGGCGCGCGCATGATCGCCGCCAGGACCGCCGACTTGCTGGCCGCGATCGGGCGCCCGCTGCGCGAAGCGGTGGAAGGCATCGGCTACGCCACGCGCTCGTTTTTCAACCTGATCCGGGTCTCGCCGGGCGCGATGCGCCGGCCCGGCCTCGTTGCCGAGCAGATCCACTTCATCGGCAACTATTCGGTGGTGATCATCGCCGTTTCCGGCCTGTTCGTCGGCATGGTGCTCGGCCTGCAGGGCTATTACACCCTGAACCAGTACGGCGCCGAGCAAAGGCTGGGCCAGGTGGTCGCGCTGTCGCTGGTGCGCGAACTCGGTCCGGTGGTGACCGCGCTGCTGTTTGCCGGACGCGCCGGCACCTCGCTGACCGCCCAGATCGGCCTGATGAAGGCGGGCGAGCAACTGTCGGCCATGGAAATGATGGCGATTAACCCGGTGCAGCGCGTGCTGGCCCCGCGCTTCTGGGCCGGTGTGATCGCGGTGCCGATCCTGGCAGCCATTTTCAGCGCGGTCGGCGTGCTGGGCGGCTATCTGGTCGGGGTGCAGCTGATCGGGGTCGACGGCGGCGCCTTCTGGTCGCAGATGCAGGCCGGCGTGGATGTGCGCGACGACGTGTTCAACGGCGTGATCAAGAGCTTCGTGTTCGGCGTGGCGGTCACCTTCACCGCCCTGTTCCAGGGCTACGAGGCGCAGCCGACGCCGGAAGACGTGTCGCGCGCAACCACCCGCACGGTCGTGATCGCCTCCCTGATGGTATGGGGGCTCGACTTCATGCTGACCGCCTTGATGTTCAATAAATAAAGAAAATGAATCCGGCAGCGCAGTCCTGCCGCATAACAAGTGTTAGGAAATAATTATGCATCGTAAAACCGTAGACGTCTGGGTCGGCCTGTTCGTCCTGCTCGGACTGGCCTCCCTGCTGTTCCTGGCCCTGAAGGTCGGCAACATGAGCACGATTTCGTTCAGCAAGACCTATGCGGTGACGGGCAAGTTCGACAACATCGGCGGACTCAAGCCCCAGGCGCCGGTCAAGAGCGCCGGCGTGGTGGTGGGCCGGGTGGGCCAGATCGCGTTCGACAGCAAGAGCTACCAGGCGCTGGTGACGCTGGACCTCGAGGCCGGCTATAAATTTCCCAAGGATAGCTCGTTGAAGATCCTGACCGCCGGCCTGCTGGGCGAGCAGTACATCGGCATCGAGCCGGGCGGGGACCTGAATAACCTGGTCGATGGCGACCGTATTACTCGTACACAATCTGCTGCCGTGCTGGAAGACCTGATCAATCAGTTCATCTACAGCAAGGCGGCCGAAGGAAAGGAAGGCAGCAAATGACACCGACAAACCTGCTCAAGGCACGCTGCGCGCGCAGCGCCGTGCTGGCCCTGGCGCTGCTGGCGCTGGGCGGCTGCGCCGCCACCCACAACCCCAAGGATCCGTTCGAGAAGTTCAACCGCTCGATGTTCGCCTTCAACGACGCGATCGACCAGGCTGCGCTCAAGCCGGCCGCGACCGTCTACAAGAAGGCGCTGCCGAGCTTCGTGCAGACCGGCGTGGCCAATTTCTTCGGCAACCTGTCGGACCTGTGGAGCGGCGTGAATAACTTGCTGCAAGGCAAGGGCGAGGACGGGATGTCGGACATCACGCGCTTCACCTTCAACTCGACCTTCGGCATGGCCGGCCTGCTCGACATCGCCTCCGAAGCCGGGCTGCAAAAGCATAACGAAGATTTTGGCCAGACCCTGGGCAGCTGGGGCGTTCCTTCCGGCCCCTACCTGATGTTGCCGTTGCTGGGGCCATCGACCGTGCGCGACGCGGCCGTGATCCGGCTCGACATCGCGGCCGACCCCTGGGCCTGGGTGATGCCCGTGCATACGCGTAACATGGGGATCGCCCTGAGGGCGGTCGACCAGCGCGCCGTGGTGCTGGACGCTTCGAACCTGATGGAAGAAGCCGCCCTCGACCGTTACGAATTCATCCGCGACGGCTTCCTGCAGCGGCGCCAGAGCCGGGTGTTCGATGGCGAGGCGTCGCGCCAGAAAATGCGTGGGGACGAGGCCCCGGCCGATGCCAAGAGCATCCGGGCCGCCTACGCCGACGATCCGGCGGCGCCGGCCCCGGCCCCGGCCGACAAGCCGGTGTCATCCGAAACGCCCGCCAAGTAGTTAATACCAGTAGCGCCCGGCGTCACGGCCGCGCGCCCCGGCAGCGTCGAACAACTTTATCCAGAGAGCTTATGAAACTGATCAAACACCTCATCGCCTGCGCCTTTCTGGCGTTTGCCGCACACGGCGCCAGCGCCGCCCCCTCCAGCCACGAGGCGCCCGACGCGCTCGTCAAGCGCATCAGCACCGAGGTCCTCGAGACCGCCAAGGCGGACAAGGAGATCCAGGCCGGCAACCAGAAGCGCGTGATGGACCTGGTCGAGACCAAGGTTTTGCCTTACGTCGATTTCCAGCGCATGACGGCGCTGGCGGCGGGACGCTTCTGGCGCGATGCGACCCCGGAGCAGCAACAGAAGCTGGCCGCCGAATTCCGTACCTTGCTCATCTTCACCTACTCGGGCGCGCTGTCCCAGGTCCAGAATGAAACGGTCGAGTTCAAGCCGCTGCGTGCCGATCCGGCCGACCAGGAAGTCGAAGTGCGTTCGCAGGTGCTCAAGCCGCGCGGCGAGCCGATCATGCTGAACTACCGCCTGATGAAGACCCCGTCCGGCTGGAAGATCTTCGACATCAACGTGCTCGGCGCATGGCTGGTGGAAACCTACAAAGGCAACTTCGCGGCCGAAATCAGGAAGGGCGGCATCGAAGGCCTGATCCGCACGCTGGCCGAGCGCAACAAGCAGCTGGCCAACAAGCCGATCAAGCCTGCCAAATAAGCGCAGCGTCATGCCTGTCACTAACGCATTGCCGCCCATCGGCAACCTGACCGTCCAGAGCGCCCGCGCGGTGCTCGAGCGCGGCATGGCCGCCATCAAGGCCGGCCAGACCGTGTTCGACCTGGGCAGCATCGCGCAGGCCGATTCCTCCGCCGTCGCGGTGCTGCTCGCGTGGCAGCGCGCGGCGCGCAAGGCCGGCGTGGCGCTGGCCTATGTCAACCTGCCTGCGAGTATCAAGAGTCTGGCCGCGCTGTACGGCGTGGATGCCTTCCTGGTCGACACCCCGGCCAATCTGCAGCACCATTGACCCTGCCTGCCAGGGCGCGCGGCGCGGCCTTCGAATCAGGCGCGCAGCGCGCGATGTTTGCCCCCGGTGTCAGGCAGGAGACTCTGCCGGAGCCGGATTTCCCCTATAATTGAATGTTTCCCCGCATGGGGCTGCACTTCCTGACGGCAGGGGACGTGCATGCTGTATATACATCTGCCGATACACAAGCCTAAGCATGACAGCCATCCAGATCACCAACGTCGAGAAAAACTACAAGTCCCTCAAGGCCTTGGACGGCGTGTCGCTCAGTATCGAGGAAGGCGAGTTCTTCGGCCTGCTCGGGCCCAACGGCGCCGGCAAGACCACCTTGATTTCCATCATCGCCGGCCTGATCCGTCCGGACGCGGGCCGCGTGACGATCCATGGCCACGACGTGATCACCGATTTTCGCGAGGCGCGCAAGAAGCTTGGCGTGGTGCCGCAGGAACTGGTGTTCGATCCCTTCTTCACGGTGCGCGAAACGCTGCGCCTGCAATCGGGCTACTTCGGCCTGAAGAACAACGACAAGTGGATCGACGAGGTCATGGACAATCTCGACCTGAGCGACAAGGCCGACGTCAACATGCGCGCGCTGTCGGGCGGCATGAAGCGGCGCGTGCTGGTGGCGCAGGCGCTGGTGCACAAGCCGCCCGTGATCGTGCTCGACGAGCCGACCGCCGGGGTCGACGTTGAACTGCGCCAGACCCTGTGGAAGTTCATCTCGCGCCTGAACCGGGCCGGCCACACCGTGGTCCTGACCACCCACTACCTGGAAGAGGCGCAGGCGATGTGCCAGCGCGTGGCCATGCTCAAGGCCGGCCGCGTGGTCGCGCTCGACACCATGGCGGCGCTGATCCGCCGCATCGCCGGCTCGCAGCTGGTGCTGCGCCTGGCCAGCGGCAGCCTGCCGCCCGAGCTGCGCGCGCTGGTCCTGCACGACGAGCAGCAGGAGGGCAATACCTACAACCTGCGCGTGACCGACTACGCCGAGGTGGAAAAAATCCTGGCGCGGCTGCGCGAGGCGGGCGCCGTGATCGACGAAATGCAGCTGCAGCAGGCCGACCTGGAAGACATCTTCCTGCAGATCATGGGAGACAAGACGCCATGAATTTCATGTCGGTCGGTTTCCAGACCCTGTTTTACAAGGAAACGCTGCGCTTCTGGAAGGTCGCGACCCAGACCGTGGCCGCGCCCATCGTGACCACCATGCTGTACCTGCTCATCTTCGGGCACGTGCTCGAAGGGCGGGTCGAGGTGTATCCGGGCGTGAGCTATACGGGCTTCCTGATCCCGGGCCTGGTCATGATGAGCGTGCTGCAAAATGCGTTCGCCAATTCCTCGTCCTCGCTGATCCAGTCCAAGATCACCGGCAACCTGGTGTTCATCCTGGTGCCGCCGCTGTCGCACTGGGAAATCATCGCGGCCTACGTGCTCGCCTCGATGGTGCGCGGGCTGGTGGTCGGCTGCGGCGTGTTCCTCATCACCGCATGGTTCGCCGACCTGAGCTTCGTGGCGCCGCTCTGGATCCTGGCGTTCGCACTGCTGGGCGCGGCCATCCTCGGGACCATGGGCGTGATCGCCGGCATCTGGGCCGAGAAATTCGACCAGCTGGCCGCCTTCCAGAACTTCCTGATCATGCCGGCCACCTTCCTGTCCGGGGTTTTCTATTCGATTCATTCGCTGCCCCCGGTCTGGCAGACTGTCTCGCATTTCAACCCGTTCTTTTACATGATCGACGGTTTCCGCCACGGCTTTTTCGGGGTTTCCGATATCGCGCCCTGGACCAGCCTGGCGATCGTGTCGCTGTTTTTCGTGCTGCTCGCGGCGATTGCCGTCAACCTGCTCGCGCGCGGCTACAAGCTGCGCCACTAACCTCATTACCAGGAGCCCAACGTGACCACTACACCAGAACTCATTCATAGCTACATCCAGGCCGGCCTCGAATGCACCCACCTCGAGGTGGAAGGCGACGGCCAGCATTTCAGCGCCCTGATCGTCTCGCCCGCATTCGCCGGCAAGCGAGCGATCCAGCGCCACCAGATCGTGTACGCGGCGCTCGGCGAGCGCATGCGCGAAGAGATTCACGCGCTGTCGATGAAGACCCTCACTCCCGAAGAATACCAAGGATAAAATATGGACAAGCTTCAGATCGTTGGCGGCAAGCGGCTCGACGGCGAGATTTCGATTTCCGGCGCCAAGAACGCGGCCTTGCCGATCCTGTGCGCGGGCCTGTTGACCGCCGGCGACCTGGAACTGTCGAACGTGCCGCACCTGCACGACGTCAAGACGATGCTCAAGCTGCTCGGCCAGACCGGCCTCAAGGTGGCGCAGGACGGCGAGCGCGTCACCCTCAACGGCGGCGCCATCGACACGCTCGAAGCGCCGTATGAACTGGTCAAGACCATGCGCGCCTCGATCCTGGTGCTGGGGCCGCTGCTGGCGCGCTTCGGCCAGGCCAAGGTCTCGCTGCCGGGCGGCTGCGCGATCGGTTCGCGCCCGGTCGACCAGCACATCAAGGGCCTGAAGGCGCTTGGCGCCGAGATCACCATCGAGGGCGGCTACATCTACGCCAAGGCCAAGAAGCTCAAGGGCACGCGCATCGTGACCGACATGATCACCGTGACCGGCACCGAGAACCTGCTGATGGCGGCCACCCTGGCCGACGGCCAGACCATCCTGGAAAATGCGGCGCGCGAACCCGAGGTGACCGACCTGGCCCACCTGCTGGTGGCGATGGGCGCGAAGATCGACGGCATCGGCAGCGACCGGCTCGTGATCGAGGGCGTCGAGGCGCTGCACGGCGCGCGCCATGCGGTCATTTCGGACCGCATCGAGGCGGCCACCTTCCTGTGCGCGGTGGCGGCCACCGGCGGCGACATCACGCTCACCAACACGCGCAGCGACATCCTGGACGTGGCGCTCGACAAGCTGCGCGAGGTCGGCGTGATACTGACCACCGGCCCCGACTGGATTCGCGCGCAGATGGCCGGCCGTCCCAGGCCGGTCAGCTTCCGCACCACCGAATACCCCGGTTTTCCGACCGACATGCAGGCCCAGTTCATGGCCGTCGACACCATCGCCGCCGGCACCAGCCGCGTGACCGAGACCATCTTCGAGAACCGCTTCATGCACGTGCAGGAAATGAACCGGCTGGGCGCCTCGATCCAGATCGAGGGCAACACCGCCTTCATCAAGGGCGTCGACAAGCTGGTGGGCGCGCCCGTGATGGCGACCGACCTGCGCGCCTCGGCCTCGCTGGTGATCGCCGCGCTGGCGGCCCAGGGCCAGACCATCATCGACCGCATCTACCACCTCGACCGCGGCTACGACCGCATGGAAGTGAAGCTGTCCGCGGTCGGCGCCGATATCGTGCGCATCAAGTAAGCGGAGAACCATGAACTCATTTGCCACACCGGCCAGCTCCCAGCTCATCCTGGCGCTCTCGAAGGGCCGCATCTTCGAAGACACCCTGCCGCTGCTCGAAGCGGCCGGCATCACGGTGCTTGAAAACCCGGAAACGTCGCGCAAGCTGATCCTGCCGACCAACGATCCGAACGTGCGCGTCATCATCGTGCGCGCCAGCGACGTGCCGACCTATGTGCAGCACGGCGCGGCCGACTTCGGCGTGGCCGGCAAGGACGTGCTGCTCGAGCACGGCGGCGAAGGGCTGTACCAGCCGATCGACCTGAACATCGCCAAGTGCCGCATGTCGGTGGCGGTGCAGGCCGGCTTCGACTACGCGAGCGCGGTGCGCCACGGCGCGCGCCTGCGCGTGGCCACCAAGTTCGTGCAGACCGCGCGCGAGCACTTCGCATCGAAGGGGGTGCACGTCGACCTGATCAAGCTGTACGGCTCGATGGAACTGGCGCCGCTGGTGGGCCTGTCCGACGCCATCGTCGACCTGGTCTCGACCGGCAGCACGCTGCGCGCCAACAACCTGGTCGAGGTCGAGCAGATCATGGAGATCTCGTCGCGCCTGGTGGTGAACCAGGCCGCCCTGAAGCTCAAGCGCGAACGGCTGCAGCCCATCCTCGAGGCGTTCGAACGCGCATCCAAACTAAAGAACTGACATCATGGCGATACAGATCCGCAGGCTCGACTCCGCGCAGCCCGATTTCAAGCACAGGCTCGACACGCTGCTCGCGTTCGAAGCGTCCACCGACGATGCCATCGAGGCTGCGGTCGGGTCCATCCTGCAGGACGTGAAAACGCGCGGCGACGCCGCCGTGCTCGAATACACCAACCGCTTCGACCGGATCCCGGGCGGCGCCGCCAGCATGGCCGCGTTCGACGTCGGGCAGGACGAACTGCAGGCGGCGCTGGCCGGCCTGCCCGATGCGCAGCGGCGCGCGCTGCACACGGCGGCCGAACGGATCCGCGTCTTCCACGAGCGCCAGAAGCAGGAACTGCAAGGCTTCGCCTATACCGAGCCTGACGGCACCGTGCTGGGCCAGCGCATCACGCCGCTCGACCGGGTCGGCATCTATGTCCCGGGCGGCAAGGCCGCCTATCCCTCGTCGGTGCTGATGAATGCGATCCCGGCCAAGGTGGCCGGGGTGCAGGAAATCATCATGGTGGTGCCGACCCCGGACGGCGTGAAGAACCAGATGGTGCTGGCCGCCGCCGCCATCGCCGGCGTGACGCGCGTGATCACCATCGGCGGCGCGCAGGCGGTCGGCGCGCTGGCCTACGGCACCGATACCATCGCCGCGGTCGACAAGATCGTCGGCCCCGGCAACGCCTACGTGGCAGCGGCCAAGCGCCGCGTGTTCGGCACGGTCGGCATCGACATGATCGCCGGTCCTTCCGAAATCCTGGTGCTGTGCGACGGCAGCACCGATCCGGACTGGGTCGCGATGGACCTGTTCTCGCAGGCCGAGCACGACGAACTGGCGCAGGCCATCATGCTGTGCCCGGACGCGGCCTACATCGACCGGGTCGAGGCCAGCATCCACAAGCTGCTGCCGGGCATGCCGCGCAGCGCCACCATCGCCACCTCGATGAGCGAGCGCGGCGCGCTGGTCAAGGTGCGCGACATGGACCAGGCCTGCGACATCGCCAATGCGATCGCGGCCGAACACCTGGAAATCTCGGCCGAGCATCCGCAGCAGTGGGCCGACAAGATCCGCCATGCGGGCGCGATGTTCCTGGGGCGCTTCTCGTCGGAGTCGCTGGGCGACTACTGCTGCGGCCCGAACCACGTGCTGCCGACCTCGCGCACCGCGCGCTTCTCGTCGCCGCTGGGCGTGTACGATTTCCAGAAACGCTCGTCGATCCTGTTCGTGTCCGAGGCCGGGGCCCAGACGCTGGGCGCGGTGGCGGCCGAACTGGCCTACGGCGAAGGCTTGCAGGCGCATGCGCGCAGCGCCGAGCTGCGCATGAACAAGCCATGAGCGACTGGGTCAACCGGGTTTTCTGCGAGGACGCGCTGGCCGGCATGGCGCGCATCCCGGACGGCTCCATCGACCTGATCCTGACCGACCCGCCCTACAATCTGGGCAAGGACTACGGCAACGACTCGGACCAGCAAAGCGTGGCCGCCTACCTTGACTGGACCGAACAGTGGATCGACAAGGCGCTGCCCAAGCTCAAGCCGAACGGCAGCCTGTATATTTTCTCGACCTGGCGCTTTGCGCCCGAGATTTTCGTGATGCTCAAAAAACGCATGACGATGATGAACGAAATTATCTGGGACCGCAGGGTTCCCTCGATGGGCGGCAGCGTGCGCAGCTTCACCTCAGTGCACGACACCATCGGTTTTTTCGTCAATCGCAAGGATTACTATTTTGACCTCGACGCCGTGCGTATCGCGTACGACGCCGAAACCAAGAAGGCCCGTTCGCGCTCGATATTCGTCGGCGCCAAGTGGCTCGAAGTGGGCTACAACCCCAAGGATCTGTGGAGCGTATCACGCCTGCATCGCGAGCATCCGGAGCGGGCCGACCACCCGACCCAGAAGCCGTTGGAAATCATCGAACGCATGGTGAAAGCCTCGTGCCCGCCGGACGGGGTCGTGCTCGACCTGTTCATGGGCAGCGGCACCACCGCCCTCGCGGCCAAGCGCTGCGGCCGCAATTTTGTCGGCTTCGAACTCAATCGCGCCTACTGCGAGATCATCGAAAGCCGCCTGGCCGCGCCCGAGCAGGCAGCGAAGAATACCGTGAAACGCAGGTCCGCCAAAAAACCGGCGCCTGAAGAAGCAAGCAATTGAGGAGCCCAGCACCATGTCTTTCATGGAAAACCTGATCAACAACACGATCCGCGCCGACGTGCGCGCGGCCGGCAGCTACAGCGTGCCCGATGCAAGCGGCTTCATCAAGCTCGACGCGATGGAAAACCCCTACCAGTTGCCGGCCCACCTGCGCCAGGAACTGGGCGAGCGGCTGGCCGCGGCGGTGCTGAACCGCTACCCGAGCGGTTCCTACCCCGCGCTCAAGCGGAAAATTTGCGCGCGGCTCGGGGTGCCCGAGGGCTACGACGTCATCCTGGGCAACGGTTCGGACGAGATCATCGCTATCATCGCGACCGCCACCGCGCGCCAGGACCGGCGCGCCGTCGTCATGGCGCCGGTGCCGGCCTTCGTGATGTTCCAGCGCTCGGCCCAGTTCGCGGGCGCCGACTTCGTGGGCGTGCCCCTGAAGGCCGACTTCACGCTCGACAAGCCGGCGATGCTGGCCGCGATCGCCCGGCACCGGCCTTCGGTGCTGTTCCTGGCCTACCCGAACAACCCGACCGGCAACCTGTACGACGCCGCCGACATGGCCGAGATCATCGAGGCGCTGGGCGAGACCGGCATCGCGGTGGTCGACGAGGCCTACCAGCCGTTCGCGCAGACCAGCTTCATGGGCCGCCTGCCCGAATTTCCCAACCTGGTCGTCATGCGCACCTTGTCGAAACTGGGCCTGGCCGGGATCCGGCTCGGCTACATGGCGGCCGCCCCGGCCTTGCTCGAGCAGTTCGAGAAGGTGCGTCCGCCCTACAACATCAACGTGCTCACCGAGACCGCGGCCGAATTCGCGCTCGATCACATCGAGGTGCTCAATGCCCAGGCCGCGGCCCTGAACGCGGCGCGCGGCGAGCTGGCCGGCGCGCTGGCGGCCCTGCCCGGGGTCGAAGTCTTCCCCTCGGCGGCGAATTTTCTCTTGATTCGTGTGCCCGATTCCGATAATGCTTGTGCGAAACTCCTGTCGGATAAGGTATTAATCAAAAATATGAGTAAAATGCATAGTCTGCTGTCTAATTGCATTCGCGTGACCGTCAGCACACCGGAAGAAAATTCCGCATTCCTCGATGCCCTCAAGGCGTCGCTGCCACGTAGTTAATTAGCGCACTAACCGAGCAAGCTCCATGACCCGCACCGCAGAAATTACGCGCAATACCAACGAGACCCGGATCCGCGTCGCCATCAACCTGGACGGCACCGGCAAGCAAAAGCTCAATACCGGGGTGCCCTTCCTCGACCACATGCTCGACCAGATCGCGCGCCACGGCCTGATCGACCTCGACATCGAGGCGGTGGGCGACCTGCACATCGACGCCCACCACACGGTGGAAGACACCGGCATCACGCTGGGCATGGCGGTGGCCAAGGCGATCGGCGACAAGAAAGGCATCCGCCGCTACGGCCACGCCTACGTCCCGCTCGACGAGGCGCTCTCGCGCGTGGTCATCGATTTTTCCGGCCGTCCCGGGCTCGAAATGCACGTGCCCTGGAAGCGCTCCATGATCGGCGCCTTCGATGTCGACCTGGCGCACGAATTCTTCCAGGGCTTCGTCAACCATGCGCTGGTGTCGCTGCACATCGATAACCTGCGCGGCGAAAACGCCCACCACCAGTGCGAAACCGTGTTCAAGGCGTTCGGCCGCGCGCTGCGCATGGCCGCCGAACTCGATGCGCGTTCGGCCGGCACCATCCCTTCGACCAAAGGCAGCCTGTAGGCGCCTGCTGTTGCGACTGATTTCAGATACATTATTTCTATGACAAAAATTGTTGTGGTCGACGGCATCGGCAACCTGCGCTCCGTGGCGCAGGCCTTGCGCAGCGTCGCCCCTGAAGCGCACGTGATCATCTCGGCCGATCCGGCCGAGATCGACAGCGCCGACCGTATCGTCCTGCCCGGCCAGGGCGCCATGCGCGATTGCATGCGCAGCCTGCGCGAATCGGGCATGCAGGAAGCCGTGATGCGGGCCTTTGCCACGCGCCCGGTGCTGGGCGTGTGCGTGGGCGAGCAGATGCTGTTCGATCACAGCGAAGAGTCCGATACGCCGGGCCTCGGCCTGGTGCCGGGCAAGGTGGTGCGCTTCCAGCTGGCCGACCGTTTGCAGGACGACGGATCGCGCTTCAAGGTGCCGCAGATGGGCTGGAACCGGGTGCGCCAGGTGCGCCCGCACGCGCTGTGGAAGGGCATCGCGGACGACAGCTATTTCTATTTCGTGCATAGCTATTACGGGGTGCCCGAACATCCCGAACACAGCGTCGGCGAGACCGACTACGGCGCCCCGTTCTGCTGCGCGGTGGCGCGCGACAATATCTTCGCGACCCAGTTCCACCCGGAGAAAAGCGCCGCGGCCGGCCTGCTCCTTTACAAGAATTTCGTTCACTGGACTCCCTGAGTTTCCACCTTACCAACCTAGACGATACCGATCATGCT
>Ga0066461_1000079_pt1 | contig 51423 bp, 45 predicted proteins | sample LakWasMe91_HOW11_2_FD_59572 | JGI IMG/M metagenome (GOLD analysis project Ga0066461, IMG submission 59572) | Freshwater sediment methanotrophic microbial communities from Lake Washington under simulated oxygen tension - Sediment Metagenome 91_HOW11 | ecosystem: Environmental > Aquatic >...
GAACCCCCACACCATTGCTGGCGTCAGGACCTAAACCTGGTGCGTCTACCAATTTCGCCATCCTCGCGCATATTTGCATCAGACAGCGAATCTGAATGCGCATAAATGCAAAGGGCGCCCGACGATGAAACCGGCCGCCCTGCACTGCCTTGGTTAGGGGCTACTACATCAACCCGGTATTTTACTGGATTTTCTGACACGTCGGGCGTTTTTTGATCGGTTGCGCGAGGGCCGCGCGTGCTCCGCACCGGGGACGAGGCTCGGTTCTTGCGCTCAGCGGAACGCCGCGCCTGGGTGTTTTCACCCGGCGCGGCGCGTGCGTGGCGCAACGCGCTACTTCGACGCCGGCTTTTTCACCCGGAACCAGGCCGCATACAGCGCCGGCAGGAACAGCAGCGTGAGCGCCGTGGCCACGATCAGCCCGCCCATGATGGCGACCGCCATCGGGCCCCAGAACACCGAGCGCGACAACGGAATCATCGCCAGCGCGGCGGCCGCCGCGGTCAGGATGATGGGACGCGCGCGCCGCACCGCCGATTCGACGATCGCATCCCATGGTTCGGCGCCGTTGCGAATGTCCTGCTCGATCTGGTCGACCAGAATCACCGAGTTGCGGATGATCATGCCGAACAGCGCAATCACGCCCAGGTTGGCGACGAAGCCGAACGGACGGTGCAGGATCAGCAGCGCCATCGCGGCCCCGGCCACCCCCAGCGGTCCGGTCAGGAACACCAGCAGCGCGCGCGAAAAGCTGTGCAACTGCAGCATCAGCAAGGTAAACACGATGAACAGCACCAGCGGCACGTTGGCCGCGATCGAGGCTTCGGCCGCGCTGCTGTCGGCCGCGGCCCCGGCCAGCGCGACCGTGTAGCCGGCCGGCAGCGCAGCGCGCAGCGCAACGAGTTTCTCGCCGATCTGGGTCGACACGGTCGGCCCCTGGATCCCGTCGACCACGTCGGACTGCACCGTGATGGCCCACTCGCGCCCTTCGCGCCACACCACGCCCGGCTCCCACACGAAGCTGGCGCGCGCGATCTGCGAGATGGTGACCGGCTTGCCCGATGCGGTCGGCAGGTTGGTGTCATTGAGCACCGACATGGTGGCGCGCTCCTCGAGCGGCTGGCGCACCAGGATCTCGATCAGCTTATTGCCTTCGCGGAACTGGCCGACCGGCGTGCCCGACAAAATTGTATTGGCAGTGCGCATCACGCTTTGCGAGGTCACGCCGAGCGCGCGCAGCTTGTCCTGGTCCAGATCGAGGCGCAGCACCTTGACCGACTCGTTCCAGTTGTCGTTGACCCCGACCGCATTCGGGTTGGCGCGCATGATCTGCTTGACCTGGTCGGCCAGGTCGCGCACGGTGGCCATCTCGGGCCCGGCCACCCGGAACTGCACCGGGTAAGGCACGGGCGGGCCGTTGGGCAGCATCTTGACGCGCCCGCGCACCTCGGGGAAGTCGTTCTTGAACAGCTCGATGATCTTCTGGCGCAGCCCTTCGCGGCTGGCCAGGTCCTTGGGCAGCACCACGATCTGGGCCACGTTCGTCTGCGGGAAGATCTGGTCGAGCGGCAGGTAGAAACGCGGGCTGCCGGTGCCCACGTAACTGGTATAGCTCTCCACGTTGGCCTGCTTGCCGATGAAGGCTTCGAATTTTTTCACCTGCGCTTCGGTCGCGCTGAAAGCGGCGCCTTCGGGCAGCCACATCTCGACCATCAGTTCGGGACGGCTGGAATCGGGGAAGAACTGCTTCTCGATGAACTTGAAGCCGAACACGCCCAGCGCGAACACGCCCAGGGTGGCCACGATGGTGGTCTTGCGCCATTCGACGCACCAGTTCACGAGGCTGCGAAAGCGCTGGAACATCGGCGTATTGAACACCTCGTGAGCGCTCTCGCCGGGCGCGTGCGGCCTGACCTTGAGCAGCACGTAGCCGATATACGGCGTAAACAGCACCGCGACCACCCACGAAATGAGCAGTGCCAGCGCATTGACCGAGAACATCGAGAACGTGTATTCCCCGGCCTGCGACTTGGCCAGCCCGATCGGCAGGAAGCCGGCCGCGGTGATCAGGGTGCCGGTCAGCATCGGCATCGCGGTCGAGGTGTAGGCGAAGGTGGCCGCCTCAAAGCGCGACATGCCCTCCTCCATCTTGCGCACCATCATTTCGACGGCGATGATGGCGTCGTCGACCAGCAGGCCGAGCGCGATGATGAGCGCGCCCAGCGATATCTTGTGCAGGTCGATATGCAGCATGTTCATGAACAGGAAGGTGATCGCGAGCACCAGCGGAATGGTCAGCGCGACCACCAGGCCGGGCCGCACGTCGATCCGCAGCGGCTTGGTGTGCAGGCCGAGCGCGACGAAACTGACCGCCAGCACGATCAGCACCGCCTCGATCAGGGTGCGGATGAATTCACCGACCGAGGCGGTCACGGCGCGCGGCTGGTCCGACACGCGTTCCAGCTCGATCCCGACCGGCAGCTTGGCCTTGATGTTGGCCACCGTGCGTTCGAGGTGCTTGCCCATCTCGATGATGTTGCCGCCCTTCTCCATCGAGATGCCCAGCCCGATCACTTCCTTGCCGTTAAAGCGCATCTTGTCCTGCGGCGGATCCTTGTAGCCGCGCGTGATGCGCGCGAAGTCGCCCAGCCGGAAGGTGGTATTGGCCACGCGCAGCTCGAGCTCTTCGAGGTCCTTGACCGAGGCGAGAGCGCCGCTCACGCGCACCTGCAGGTTGTCGCTGGGCGTGACCAGCACGCCGGTCGATTCGATCGAATTCTGGGTCGCGATCTGGTTGACGATGGTCTCGAACGGCACGCCCAGCTGGGCGAACTTCTTGTGCGAGAACTCGATGTTGATCTTCTCGTCCTGCAGCCCGAACTGCTCGACCTTCGCCACCAGCGGCACATGCAGCAATTGCTGGCGCACGAAGTCGGCGTAGTCGCGCATCTCGGCGTAGTCGAAGCCGTCGCCCGAGAGCGCGAAGATGGAACCGTAGGTATCGCCGAATTCATCGTTGAAGAAGGGGCCGAGCACGCCCGGCGGCAAGCTGGCGCGGATATCCCCGATCTTCTTGCGCACCTGGTACCAGGCGGCGCCGGTCTCGCGCGGCGGGGCCGATTCGCGCAGTTGCAGGATGATGAGCGTCTCGCCCGGCTTGGAATAACTCTTGATCTTGTCGATGTAGGGCGTTTCCTGCAGCTTTCTCTCGAGCTTGTCGGTGACCTGCTCGGCCATCTGGACCGCGGTTGCGCCGGGCCAGACGGCGCGCACCACCATCGCGCGGAAGGTGAACGGCGGATCTTCGTCCTGGCCCAGCTGGCCGTAGCTGAGGATGCCGCCGATCAGCAAAGCGCCGATCAGGTAGCGCGTCAGCGGTATGTGTTCGAGCGCCCAGCGCGACAGGTTAAAGCCCTTCATTGTGCCTGCCCACCCGCGAGCGCGCGCCGCATCGGGACCGCAGGCGCCACGTCGACGCCCAGGATCTTCACCTTCTGCCCGTTCTTGAGCTGGTTGACGCCGGCCGTGACGATGGTCTGGCCCGGCTTGACGCCGGACGTCACCAGGAGCTCGTTGCCGGCGGCGCCGCCCAGCTGCACCGGCACCAGCCTGACGGCGCCGTTTTCAACCAGCCACACCGAGCTCGCCAGCTGGTCGTGGTGCAGCGCGCTCAACGGGACCCGGATCTGCGGCGTCGACGTGGTCGATGTGAAGCGCACCAGCGCGGTCATGCCCAGCCTCACCGCCGGCGTGTCGGGAATCGCCACCCGCACCGCGTAGGTGCGGGTGGCGGGATCGGCCACCGGCGAGATCTCGCGGATCTTGCCGGCGATCGCGCGCCCGGGGTCGGCCCACAGCCGCACCGAGACGTCGCCGGCCGCGCGCAGGCGGTCGACCTGGTCTTCAGGTATGCCGATCACGACCTCCTTTTCGCCGCTCCTGGCCACCCGCACCACGGGCGTGCCGGGGGCGACCACTTGCCCCACTTCGGCGTCGACCGCGGTGACCACGCCGTCGACGTCGGACACCAGGCGCGCATAACCGGCCTGGTTGGACTGGCCGCGCCAGGCTGCGCTGGCCGCGTCGACATTGGCCTGGCTGGCCTTCAGTGCCGAGGCCTTGGCGTCGAGCACGGCCTGGCTCACGAAGTTTTTCTCGCGCAGTTCCCGGTAGCGGCGCAGCTCGGCGCGCGCGAGGTCGCGCGTGGTCTCGGCGGCGCGCAGGGCGGCGCGCGCCTGCGCCTGCGACAACTGCAGGTCCTGCGCGTCGAGCTGCATCAGGACCTGGCCGCGCTTGACCAGGGTCCCGACATCGACCTTGCGCGAGGTGATTTTTCCGCCGACCCGAAAGCCCAGGCGCGACTCGACCCGGGCCCGTACGTCACCTGAGAATTCGGCCTTGATATCGGTGTTGCTCGCCGTCAATACCATGGCGCGCACCGGACGGGCGGCCTCGGCCTGCGGTGCCGGCTTGCTGCAGGCAGCCAGCAGCAACAGGATCAGGACCGGCAGCGCGGTGGCGGTCGGGGCGCTTGCGAGGCGCAGGTTTTTCCGGGCAAACACCATGTTTTCCTTTACTATGCGGGGCGGGGAAGCTTGATATTGACACTATGCTACTACAATATTGACACTATGCTACTGCTGTATTGACACAATATGCAACGCCTGAGCAGGCGCCGGAATTAACTGACTTGCAGGTTATTAATTATAATCCTGCCCACTTCGTTTGCAAATGACTTTTACGTCATTAATAATTCATGCCTGTCGATCACTACGAGAATTTTCCGGTCGCCTCCGTCTTGCTGCCGCGCCGGCTGGTGCCGGCGGTCGAGGCGATCTACGCCTTTGCGCGCAGCGCCGACGACCTGGCCGACGAGGGCGAGGCCAGCCCGGCCGAGCGGCTGGCGGCCCTGCAATCGTATGAAGACGCGCTTGGCGCGATCGAGCGCGGCGAGACGGCGCCGAACCCGATGTTCGCCCGCCTGGCCGGGGTGATCCGGCAGTACCGCTTGCCGCTGCAGCCGTTTCGCGACCTGCTGTCGGCCTTCAGGCAGGATGTGCAGACGACGCGCTACCCGAACTTCGCGCTGCTGCTCGACTATTGCCGGCGCTCGGCCAACCCGGTCGGCCTGCTGATGCTGTCGCTGTACGGTGCGGCCGACGCGCGCAATGTGCGCGACTCGGACGCGATCTGCTCGGCGCTCCAGCTGATCAATTTCTGGCAGGACGTGCGGATCGACCGCGCCAAGGACCGCATCTATATTCCGCTCGAGGATCTCGAGCGCTTCGGGGTAAGGCCCGAACAGCTCGACAACTGCGAGGCCGGCGCGCCCTGGTGCGCACTGATGGCCTTCGAAGTGGCGCGCGCGCGCGCCCTGATGCTGGACGGCGCCCCGCTGGCGCTGCGCCTGCCCGGCAGGATAGGCTGGGAACTGCGGCTGGTGGTCCAGGGCGGGCTGCGCATCCTGGAGGCGATCGAACAGGCCGGCTACGATGTGTTCAGGCGCCGCCCGCGCCTGAACAAGCGCGACTGGCTCCTGATTGTGTGGCGCGCGCTGCGCATGTGAGCGAAAAAACCACCTGCCTGGCCTCGCATGGCACCCATCGGCTATAGAATAGCGGCTTCAATTCGACCACACCTTGCACTTTTGATCATGTCTCCCGACGACTACTGCCAGCAAAAAACCGTTCAGAGCGGCTCCAGTTTCTACTACAGCTTCCTGTTCCTGCAGCCCGAGCGGCGCCGCGCGATCACGGCGCTGTACGCTTTCTGCCGCGAAGTGGACGACACCGTCGACGAGTGCACCGACCAGTCGATCGCGCGCATCAAGCTGGCATGGTGGCGCACCGAAGTGTCGGCCGCCTACCAAGGCACGCCGACCCATCCGGTAATGCAGGCCCTGCAGCCTTACCTTGAACCCTACCGGCTTCAGGAAAAGCACCTGCAGGCGATCATCGACGGCATGGAGATGGACCTGGACCAGACCCGCTACCTCGACTTTCCGGCGCTGCAGCGCTACTGCTGGCATGTGGCGAGCGTGGTGGGCATCCTGTCGGCCAGCATTTTCGGGACCAGCAACGCGCAAACCCTGGCGTACGCCGAAAAACTCGGCCTCGCGTTCCAGCTCACCAATATCATCCGCGACGTCGGCGAAGACGCGCGCAAGGGCCGCATCTACCTGCCGGTCAGCGAGCTGCAGCAGTTCAACGTCACCGCCGCCGACCTGCTCAACGCGCGCCACAGCGAGCGTTTCGAGAACCTGATGCGCTTCCAGGTCGAGCGCGCCCAGAAAGTCTACGACGAAGCGTTCGCCCTGCTGCCGAAAGAAGACCGGCGCGCCCAGCGCCCGGGCCTGATGATGGCCGCGATCTACCGCACCGTGCTTGGCGAAATCGAGCGCGACTCGTACCGGGTGCTCACGCAGCGCATTTCCCTGACCCCGATCCGCAAGCTCTGGCTCGCGTGGAAGACCTACGTACGTGGCTGAGACGGGCAAAACGGTGGCCGTGGTCGGCGCCGGCTGGGCCGGCTGCAGCGCCGCCGTCGAACTGGCCAGGGCCGGCTGCAAGGTCACCCTGTTCGAAGCGTCGCGCAGCCTTGGCGGGCGCGCGCGCGGGGTCGAGCTGCGCGGCGCCATGCTCGACAACGGCCAGCACATCCTGCTCGGCGCCTACCGCGAAACGCTGCGCGTGCTGCGCACCGTCGGCATCGCGCCGGCCACCGCGCTGCTGAAACTGCCGCTGCAGATGCGCTACCCGCCCGGCAGCGGCGGCATGGACTTTCGCGCGCCGCGCCTGCCGGCGCCCTTGCACCTGGTGGGCGCACTGCTGTGCGCGAGCGGGCTCGAATGGGCCGACAAGCTGTCGCTGGCGCGCTTTTCGACCAGTGCGCGCTGGATGGACTGGCGCCTCAATACCGATTGCAGCGTTTCCGAACTGCTCGACCGGTTCGACCAGACGCCACGGCTGGTGCGCCTGATGTGGCGTCCGCTGTGCCTGGCGGCCCTCAATACCGCGCCCGAGCGCGCATCGGCCCAGGTATTCTTGAACGTGCTGCGCGACAGCCTCGGTGCGGCGCGCGCGGCATCGGACATGCTGCTGCCGCGGCTTGACCTGGGCACCCTGTTTCCGGACGCGGCCGCACGCTACATCGAACGCCACGGCGGTTCGGTGCGGCGCGGCGCCAAGGTGGCGCGGCTGGTGCGCCAGGCGCGCCGCTGGCAGGTCGAGGCCGGCGCGGATCTCGCGGGCGGCAGCTACGACGGCGTGGTGCTGGCCACCGCGCCGGGCGCCGCGGCCGCCCTGCTGCCTGCCGGCGCCCTTGCCGACCAGCTGGGCCGCTTCGAGCACGAGCCGATCACCACCTGTTACCTGCAATACCCGGCTGCGACGCGCCTGGCGCTGCCGTTCCACGCCCTGCTGGACGAACCGGCCAGCGCACACTGGGGCCAGTTCGTGTTCGACCGCGGCCAGCTCGACGCGCGCCAGGCCGGCCTGCTGTCGGTCGTGATCAGTGCCTCAGGCGCGGCGGCGGCGCTGGACCAGGCAGTGCTGGCGCAGGCGCTCGCGGCGCAACTGGCCACGGTGCTCGGCCGCCCCGAGCTGGCGGCGCCCGAATGGACCCAGGTCATCACGGAAAAGCGCGCCACCTTCGCCTGCACCCCTGCCCTGGCGCGCCCCGCCAACGCGACCGGGCTGGCCGGACTGGTGCTGGCCGGCGACTATACCGCCAGCGCTTATCCGGCGACCCTCGAGGCGGCCGTGCGCAGCGGAAAGCTGGCGGCGGCCGCACTGCTGGCGCCGGGGGCCAAGGGTGAATGAATATTACATTTTTGGCAATGAATTTTCCCTGTGAGCAGCGTCCGGTGCGCGCGGCTATCGCGCTATTGCGTCGCCTGCCCCGCAAAATTTGCATCCTGTCGCATACGCATGGTTGCGTGGCGTCCATGTGCGTAAAGTCACAGCATCGACACACGCACTTGAACATGGATCGAAAATGAACCTCTCACTTGGACTTCGCGCATTGGCCCTGCTGGCATTCGTTGTCGCAAGCACGGCCGTGATAGTCACATCGGAACCGATCGGCTGCGGCGCCTCCCTCGATCCGGCGCTGGCGCTCGGACCCATCTGACGGAAACGGCAAGCACGACACGACATGGGCAAACTTGAATATCTCGACGCACTGAGGCGAGCAATGGCTGGCCTGGCGCCCGACACGCAGGCCAAGACGCTGGCCTGGTACGAGCAGCGCTTCGTCGATGCGGTGGCGGCCGGGCGGACTGAAGAGGACCTCGCCAGGGAGCTGGACGATCCGAAAAAGATCGCCATGACGCTGCGCGCCAGCGCGCACAGAACCTCATTCGAGCAAAAGAAAAACCCCGCCAACCTGCTGCGCCTGCTCGTATCGGTGGCGGGACTGGCCATCTTCAACCTGTTCATGGTGGTTCCGGCGCTGGTGTACGCGGCGCTGCTCACGGCGCTGTATGCCTGCGCGCTTGGGTTCTATGTCGCCGGCATCGCCGTCACCGCGAGCGGGCTGGCCGGCGCCAACGAGCTGGTGCTCGACGGTCCGCTGCGCCACTTCGTGCTTGACGATACGCCATTCGAGCGTGCGGACAAGATGCAAACCAAGGTATCGATCGGCGAAACCGGGGTCCAGGTGTTCCAGGAGAAGATTCCCGACGCCGCACCCCAGGCCGCGCGCGGCGAAACGGAAAATCCCGGCCAGACGGCGCAGGTGATCAAGCGCGCCGAAGCGGTGGCCGGCAGCGGCATCCATATCTCGACCGACATGGACGCCGGCTCGCGCACCACGCAGTCGGTGTTCGGACTGGCCATGGTGCTGGGTGGAATCATACTGTTCCTGCTCGGGCTGGTCGTGACGAAATACACGCTGATCGGCATCAAGCGCTACGTACAGATGAATTTTTCCCTGCTCAAGGGAAACTGAAGGACGATCGATCATGCGCGCACTCATCAAAGTCGGGTTCAGCCTGCTGCTGCTGGCCTTCGTGCTCATCGGCCTGTCCTACAGCATGCTGCGGGCCAAGGGCAGCAGCGGCGCCAACAATCCCGAGGGCCGCGTGGTCTCGGCCGAGACGCGCAGCATCGGCAAGAACATCACCACGATCGACCTGAGCGGCCCGATCGACCTGACCTTGCGCCAGGGCGCGGCAAGCGCGCTGACCGTGCGCGGCGAGCAGCGCCTGCTGGGCAATGTGGAGACCGTGCAGGACGGCGCCACCTTGCACATCGCCACCAAGGGCATGCTGCTGTACCATCGCCACCCCTTGCAGGCGGTGCTGGTGCTGCCGTCGGTTGAGAAGATCAGCATTCACGGCAGCGGCGACAGCACCATCAACGGCTTTAGCGGCGAACGGATCGAGCTGCAACTGCACGGTTCGGGCGACGTGAAATTCAGCGGGCGCTTCAAGCAGGTCAGCGCCAGGCTGAACGGCAGTGGCGACATGGAAATAAACGGCGGCAACAGTGACACCGTCGAGGTGGCGCTGGCCGGGTCAGGCGAGATGGTGGTGGTCGGCGCGACCCGTCAATTGAAGGCCGAGCAAAGCGGCTCGGGCGATCTGACCGCGCGCCACCTGGCGGCCGAGCAGGCCGCGCTGGTGCAGCACGGCTCGGGCTCGGCGCGCATCCAGGCCTCCCGCAGCGCTTCGGTGACGCTGTACGGCAGCGGCGACGCCGTGGTGCACGGCAACCCGGCCGAACGCCATGTCACCCGCAACGGCTCAGGCGAGGTGACGTTCCGCGAATGAGGCGTGGCGCGATGCTGCGGTGGGATAGAATCGATCGCATTCCTGTCCTGCCGGGAGGCCATCTTGACTGCACCAGAGCGCATTGCAACGGCGGGCCGCATTCCGGCCGGGGTCTGGGTGCTTGGCGGCGTGAGCATGCTGATGGATATCTCCTCCGAAATGATCCACAGCCTGCTGCCGCTGTTCCTGGTCGGCGGCCTTGGCGCCAGCGCACTCACGGTCGGCCTGATCGAAGGCATGGCCGAATCGACCAGCCTGGTCGTGAAAGTATTCTCCGGCACCATCAGCGATTACCTGGGCCGGCGCAAGCCGCTGCTGCTGCTCGGCTACGGCCTGGCCGCCTTCACCAAACCCCTGTTTGCGCTCGCGTCCACTACCGGCGTGGTGCTGGCGGCGCGCCTGCTGGACCGGGCCGGCAAGGGCATCCGCGGCGCCCCGCGCGACGCCCTGGTTGCCGACCTGGCGCCGCCGCTGGTGCGCGGCGCCGCGTTCGGCCTGCGCCAATCGCTCGATACCGCGGGCGCCGTGCTCGGCCCGCTGGCGGCGGTGGGCCTGATGCTGGCCTGGCACGACGATTTTCGCGCCGTGTTCTGGGTCGCCGTGATTCCGGCGGGGCTGGCCGTGGCGCTGCTGCTGTTCGGCGTGCGCGAGCCGGCCGCCGGCCTCCGAAAGACGCCCGGCAATCCGATCACGCGCACCAACCTGGCGCGCCTGCCGCGCAGCTACTGGTGGGTGGTCGGCATCGGCGCCGTGTTCACGCTGGCGCGCTTTAGCGAAGCGTTCCTGCTGCTGCGTGCGCAAGGCGGCGGCGTGCCGGTGGCCCTGGTGCCGCTGGCGCTGCTCGCGATGAACGTCGTCTATTCGCTCTCGGCCTATCCGTTCGGCATGCTCTCGGACCACGTCAGCCACACCCGCCTGCTGGCCTTCGGCCTGCTGGTGCTGCTGGCGGCCGACCTGGTGCTGGCGGCAGGCGAGCACTGGTCGATGCTGCTGGCCGGGGTCGCCCTGTGGGGCTTGCACATGGGCGTCACGCAGGGCTTGCTGGCAACCATGGTGGCCGATACCGCACCGGCCGACCTGCGCGGCACCGCCTACGGCTTCTTCAACCTGGTGAGCGGGCTGGCGACGCTGGCGGCAAGCGTGATCGCCGGGCTGCTGTGGGACACGGCAGGGCCGGCGATGACGTTTTATGCCGGGGCCGGCTTTTGCGTGCTGGCCCTGGCGACACTCATGCTGCGCCCGTCCGCCGGGCGCCGGGCTTGAAATCGCTCAGACCGGGGCCGGCGCCATCGCGCCGACCGCGGGCTCGTCGGCCGGTTCGTCCTTGATCTTGTTGGTCGGGTCGATCCAGAGCGAACAGAGCACGGCGAGCGCCAGCAGGCCGGCGGAAATCAGGAACGGGATTTCGTAGCTGCCGGTGCTCTGGATCAGGTAACCGAAGGCGAGCGGTGAAATCATGCCCGCCAGGCCGAAGCCGGTATTCATCATGCCGCCCGCGGTACCGGCATACTTGCCGGCGATGTCCAAAGGCAGGCTCCACAGCACCGCATTGGTCAATTCGAGGAAGAAGAACGATGCAGCGAGCAAGATCACGGCGGTCACCGCCGTTTGCGTATAGATTGCAGGCACGATAAAGACCAGGGCGCCGCCCAGTCCGACCACCAGCACCGAGCGCCGCGCCAGTTTCAGGTTGCCGGTTTTCTTGTAGATGAAGTCGGACACCACGCCGCCCAAGGTGTCGCCCACCACGCCGGCCATCAACGGCAGCGCGGTAAACAAGGCCAGTTGTTTCATGTCGAAACCGCGCGCATCCTTGAGGTAGGAAGGCAGCCAGGTCAGGAACACCCAGAGCGACCAGCCGTAGCAGAAATCGACGAGCGTGACCAGCCACATGCGTTTGACCATCTGCGACCATGGGGTTTTTCCGCCGGCCGCCTTCTTCATGTCGGCCGCGTCGATGCCGATCTCCTTCAATTCGGCAGGCTTGACCCATTTGTGCTCGAGTGGCGTATCACGGAACATCCAGACAAAGAAACACGTCCAGACCAGACTGACCGCACCGAGAATCATGAACGATTCGCGCCAGCCGTACGCGGCGACGATGAGCAGCACGATCGGCGGCGTGACGGCGCCGCCGAGGCGGGCGAAACTGTGCGTGATGCCTTGGGCAAAGCCGCGTTCGGTACTCGGCATCCAGTAGGTAAAGGCGCGCGTGGCGGCCGGGAATGCGCCTCCCTCGCCAATCCCGAGCATGACACGGAACAGGATCAGCGACGTCAAGCCCCATGACAGGCCGCACAGGATCGTGGCGGCGGCCCAGATCGTGCTCAGCACACCGAGCACCAGGCGCGGGCCGAACTTGTCGGCCAGCCAGCCGCCATAGATTTGCATGGCTGCGTAGGGATAGGCGAACGCGGAAAAAACCAGTCCCAGCTGCATTGGAGTGAGCGCCATCTCCTCCTTGAGCATCGGCCCCACGATCGAAATATTAACGCGGTCGATGTACGCGATAAAATACATCAGGCACATCAGACCCAACATCAAATACCGGACCTTCATCACTCGCTTCATGTCTCCCCCTCATTTTTAGTAAAATAAGTGTCGCTGGTCCGAGGGGCGTACCGACAGGGGTGCAGGCCAACTTCGGGGCGCCGCGCGACCGGCAGGCGCACGCTCAGAACGGGCCAACCGGGTTTCTCCTCGTGATCGGTAACGCACCATGACCGTTCCTGCTCAGCCAGGCTGGACGCCGGCTTGGTCTCTGCCAAGTACCTTTGCGCCCTCAAATAGCAGAATTAATAAAAAATGAAACTCTGCGATCCGTTAAAGACAATAATCTGGCAAACAAGCTTCGCTGTCAACAAATATATTAAATAAAAAGATACGAAAAGTGCCGCTTTATTGACACAATTGTCGATTGATGAGAGAAAGTCCCGGAAGAGGCGCGCAACGAGGCGGCAAAAAACCAAGGTTTTGTTCCGTTTTTTGAAAATTTTGGCAATTAACGAGCTGCAGCGTACAGGTTCGATAGGGACGCGCGTCAGCGGACGTCTTCTGCCTGCATTGGCGCAGCCAGCCAGGCCAGCGCGCCGCGTGCGGCGGCGCGTCCACTGGCCAGGCAGGCGCTCAGCAGGTAGCCGCCGGTCGGCGCTTCCCAGTCCAGCATTTCACCGGCCACGAACACCCCGGGCAGCTTGAGCAGCATGCCGGTGTCGGCGTCGACGGCGTCGAAACTGACGCCGCCCGCGCTGCTGATGGCCTCGTCGATGGGCCGCGCGCGCTTTAACGTCACGGGCAGCATCTTGATGGCCGCGGCCAGCTGCTGCGGGTCGGCGAACCGGGCCGCGCTCAGGCATTCGCGCAGCAGGCCCGATTTCACGCCCTTGATGCCGAGCCGGCTTTGCAGGTGGCTCGACATGGAACGCGCGCCGCGCGGATGCGCCACCTCGTCGGCCACGCGTTGCGCGGAAAATCCCGGCACCAGGTCGAGATGGATGGTGGCGCTGCCGGCTGCGGCGATCTGCTCGCGCAGGGCAGCCGACAGCGCGTAGATCAGGCTGCCTTCCACGCCGGTCGCAGTCACCACGAACTGGCCCAGCTTGCGGGCCGCCACGCCATGCGCGTCGAGTGAGGTGATGGCCACGCTGGTCAGCGGCGCACCCGCGTAGCGGCTGCTGAAATGTTCGCTCCAGTCGGCGTCGAAGCCGCAGTTGGACGGGGCCAGCGGGGCCACCGCCACCGACTTCGCCTCCAGCAGCGGGACCCAGGCGCCGTCCGAGCCAAGCCTGGCCCAGCTTGCGCCTCCCAACGCGAGGATGACCGCGTCGGCCCGCACCAGTTGTTCGCCGTGCGGCGCCGCAAACGCCAGTGCGCCTGCCTGCCAGCCGATCCAGCGATGGCGCATGTGCAGGCGCACCCCGGCCGCGCGCAGGCGCTGCAGCCAGGCGCGCAGCAAGGGGGCCGCTTTCATGTCGGTAGGAAAAACACGGCCCGAGCTGCCGACGAAGGTGTCCACGCCGAGCCCGTGGACCCAGTCGCGCACGGCCTGCGGATCGAACTTGGCAAGCCAGCGCCCCACCTGCGCGGCACGCTTGCCGTAGCGCTGGACGAAGTCGGGATAGGGCTCGGAATGGGTGATGTTCATGCCGCCCTTGCCCGCCAGCAGGAACTTGCGTCCGACCGAAGGCATCGCGTCATACAGGTCCACCTGCACGCCCTCCTGGCTCAGCACTTCGGCGGCCATCAGGCCAGCCGGGCCGCCGCCGATGATGGCGACGCGAAAAATGCGAGCGGTGTTCGGTGTCATTGAAGTAAATACCCGGGAGCGTGGTGCGACCCGCATTTTAGTCCAGATCGATGGCCCAGGATGGCCCGCGCCCACGAACTCGGGGTAATATCGGTGTCGCGGCCGCAATCGGTCCGTCTATCTCGACACACTTCTGGGGAAAACCTATGCCTGGCATCGGACAATGGATCATGCAGTATGTATTAGCGGCGGGAACCCTGTTCCTGATACTGGTCGGGGTCGACATCGCCAGCGGCACCCGGTTTGAAGACGGTGTGTGGAGCGCACTGGCCTGGGCCGTGATTTCAGCGGCGCTGTTTGTCGGGGCGCGCTACAACCAGGCGCGCAAAGGCATCGCCTGCGGGTTGTGCAAGGACCGTTCCGAAAAATAAGGCAGTGCCGCCAGGCGCGGAGAAAAGCGCAAGCGGGGCAGCGTTTTTTTCGCCGGCTTCCTGGCGAACTGAGCCCGCTTTCGCTTTTTCCACGCCGCGCATGCTCAAGTGCTGGCGCTCAGCCTCGGCAGCGAGGCCATCAGGTCGGCAAAGCGCTGGCCCTGGATCATGACGTGGTTGCGCGTCAGTTCGGCGGTCAGTTCGCCGTCGCCACTGAGAATCGCGCGCACCACGCTGTCGTGCTCTGAATACGAGGTGCTGACGCGGTCGCGCACCCTCAACTGCAGGCGGCGGTAGGGCCGCAGGCGCCGGTACAGGCTGCGCGTCTGCTCGATCAGGAACTGGTTGTGGCTGCCCGCGTAAATCGCTTCGTGGAAGGCTTCGTTCTTGTAGTAGTACGCGTCCGGATCGCTCGAATCGCGCGCTTTCTCACATGCCGCATGTGCCTCGAGCAACTCGGTTTGCTCGGCCTTGGTCATGCGGCGCGCGGCCAGCCTGCCGCAGGTCGCTTCCAGCTCGGACATCACTTCGAACATCTCCACCAGCTGTTGCGGCCCCAGTTCGGCCACCACCGCCCCGCGCCGCGGCCGGATCACGACCAAGCCCATCGAGGCCAGCTGGATCAGCGCTTCCCGGATCGGAGTGCGTGACACCCCGAACCGGCTGGCCAGCTCGGTCTCGTCAAGGTGTTGTCCAGGCGCCACGGCGCCAATCGCAATCATTTCCTCAATGGCTTCGCGCAGGTTGGTTCGGCTACTCATATTCGTGACTGTGTACCTTGTATAAGAGGCTTCATTATAAAAGCTAAATGGCTTGACAATGTATTTTTTTACGATATTCTTGTATACATAAGAACATACATTGCATACGTCTAGCCGTTTTTTAGCGTGAGCAGTGATTTCCTGAAGTCCCGATTCAACCATCTTGGAGGATGTATGCCGGTTATGACACGTAGGGCAATTCTGGGCGCAATCGCATCCAGCCCACTCTGGATCAACGCTGCCTGGGCCCAGACGACGAAGCTGAAGATTTCGCACCAGTTCCCCGGCGGAACGATCAACGAAGGCGATTTCCGCGACCGCCTGTGCCGCATGTTCGCAGCCGAAGTCGACAAGCGCAGCAAGGGCTCGCTCAAGTTCGACATCTATCCCGGCTCCTCGCTGATGAAGACCAATGCCCAGTTCTCGGCGATGCGCAAGGGCGCGCTCGACCTGTCGCTGGTGCCGCTCTCCTACGCCGGCGGCGAAATGCCTGAAGTTAACATCGGCCTCATGCCTGGCCTGGTGCCGTCGTACGACGTCGGCTACGCATGGAAAAACGCCGAAGTGGGCAAGGAACTGAACCGCCTGCTGCTCGACAAGGGCATCGTGGTGGTCAGCTGGATCTGGCAGGCCGGCGGCGTCGCTTCGCGCAGCAAGCCGATCATCGATCCGGAGGACGCCAAGGGCATGAAGGTGCGCGGCGGCTCGCGCGAGATGGACCTGATCCTGAAGGCGGCTGGCGCGGCAGTGGTGACCTTGCCGTCCAACGAAATCTACGCCGGCATGCAGACCAGTGCGATGGATGCTGCGCTGACCTCCTCCACTTCGCTGATCTCGTTCCGCCTTGAAGAAGTGTCGAAAGCGCTGACCACCGGCCGGGGCGGCGCTTACTGGTTCATGTTCGAGCCGCTCATGATGTCGAAGGCAGTGTTCGACCGCCTGAGCAAGGAGCAGCAGGCCACGATCATGGCCGTCGGCGGCGAGCTTGAAACATTTGCCCGCAAGTCGGCGCAGGAAGACGATGCGGCCGTCGCTGCGGTGTACCAGAAAGCCGGCGCCAAGGTGGTCGATCTGACCCCTGCCACGGTCAAAAAATGGCAAGCCATCGCACGCGAAACGGCATGGAAAGACTACGCCGCCAAGAACGCAAACTGCGCCAAGCTGCTCTCGCTGGCGGAGAAGTTATTGTGAGCCATGGTTTTGAATTAGAGCCGGCCAAAGGTCCGGCAGTTCCCGACCACGCGGCCCTGGCCACGCTGTCGCTGCTGCTGGACCGCTTCAACAGCCTGCTCATCAAGCTGTCGATGGGCGCAATGGTGCTCACCACGCTGGTATTGACCTACGCGGTGGTGAGCCGCTATTTTTTCAACATCCCCACCGACTGGCAGGACGAGGCCTCGGTGTTCATGCTGGTCGGCGTCAGCTTCTTTTGCTGCGCCTACGTGCAGTCGTACCGCGGCCACATCGGCATCGAGGCGCTGGCCTCGCTGATGTCGCCACGCGCGAACGCGGTGCGCCTGTTCATTGTCGATCTGGTCTCGCTGTTGTTCTGCGTGTTCTTTGCGTGGAAGTCCTGGGCCTTGTTCCACGAGGCCCTGGTCGAAGGCCAGACCACATCGTCGATGTTCGCACCGCCGCTGTGGATCCCCTACTCCATGATGGCGCTCGGGATGTCGATCCTGTCGTTGCAGATCCTGGTCCAGGTTCTGACCCATATCACCAACAAACGGAGCGCCAATTGAGCGACCTGACACTTGGCGCCCTGTACGGCGCCGTCACGCTGGTCGTGATGTTTTCCGGGATGCCGATCGCGTTTGCGCTCGGCGTCGTGGCGACCAGCTTCATGTATTTCTTCATGCCGTCGTCCTCGCTCGACACCATCACCCAGAACGTGTACGAGGAAATGGCCTCGATCACGCTGTTGTCGATCCCGCTTTTCATCCTGAAAGGCGCGGCCATCGGCAAGTCACCGGCCGGCAAGGACTTGTATTCGGCGATCCACACCTGGCTGCACAAGGTCCCCGGCGGCCTTGGCATCGCCAACGTGTTCGCCTGCGCGCTGTTCGCCGCCATGGCCGGCTCGTCGCCGGCGACCTGCTCGGCGATCGGCTCGGCAGGCATTCCTGAAATGCGCAAGCGCGGCTATTCGCCCGGTTTTGCGGCCGGCATCATCGCCGCCGGCGGCACCCTCGGCATCCTGCTGCCGCCGTCGATCACGATGATCCTGTACGCGGTCGCGGCCGAACAATCGCTGGGCCGCCTGTTCCTGGCCGGGATTGGCCCTGGCGTGCTGCTGGTCGCCCTGTTCGCCGGCTACGCCGTGTACCGCGCCCGCAAGGAATACCGCATGGCGCTCGATATCTACGAGGGCGGCGGCGCCAAGTCGGCTTACCTCGACAACGAGCATTTCACGCTGGCCCAGAAGGTCGAGATGCTGCCGCGCGTGCTGCCTTTCATCATCCTGCTGATCGGCGTGATGGTTGCGTTGTACGGCGGTTATGCCACTCCTTCGGAAACGGCCGGGCTGGGCGCGCTGCTGGCAATGGTGCTGATCGCCGTGGTCTACCAGGTCTGGCGCCCCAGGGACCTGGCGCCGATCCTGACCTCGACGATCAAGGAATCGACCATGCTGCTGCTTATTATCGGCATGTCGCTGCTGTATTCCTATGTGATGAGCTACCTGCACATCAGCCAGTCGGCAGCCCAATGGGTGGTCGACATGCACCTGTCCAAATGGGTGCTGCTGGCGGTGATCCTGACCATGGTGATCGTGTTCGGCTTCTTCCTGCCGCCGGTGTCGATCATCCTGATGACCGCGCCGATCATCCTGCCCCCGCTGAAGGAAGCCGGCTTCGACCTGATCTGGTTCGGCGTGGTCATGACGGTGGTAATGGAAATGGGGCTGATCCATCCGCCGGTCGGATTGAATATCTTCGTGATAAAAAATATTGCGCCCGACATTGCCTTGAAGGACGTGATCTGGGGCGTGATGCCGTTCGTCGCGCTGATGTTCCTGGCAGTTGTTCTCTTGTGCGTGTTCCCTTCGATCGCCACGAGCCTGCCCGACATGCTGATGGGGGCTAAATAATGAGCGTCTCGCCGCGCATCTGGAATACTCTGCAATCGAACCGCGCCGAGCGCCTGGAGCGCGTGCGCGCCTCGCTCGGCGCCGCCCTGGCCGACAAGACGGTGCCGGCGGCGCGCATCGGGGACCTGCTGCACAACGTGCTTGAATGCGGGGACCGGGTCTGCCTGGAAGGCAACAACCAGAAACAGGCCGACTTCCTCGGCAAGTCGCTGGCCGCGCTGGACCCGGCGCGCATCAACCAACTGCACGTGCTGCAGTCGGTGCTGGCCCTGCCCGAACACCTCGACGTGTTCGAGCGCGGGGTGGCCTCGCGCCTGGACTTTTCGTTCTCCGGCCCGCAGTCCGGGCGCGTTGCCAAGCTGGTGGCGTCGGGCAAGCTCAATATCGGCGCCATCCACACCTATCTCGAGCTGTTCAGCCGCTACTTCATCGACCTGCCGCCGCGCGTGGCGCTGATCGCGGCAGAGGCGGCGGACCGCCACGGCAACCTGTACACCGGCGCCAATACGGAGGACACGCCGGCGATCGTGGAAGCGACCACGTTCAAGAACGGGATCGTCATCGTGCAGGTCAACCGGATCGTCGATGTGCTGCCGCGCGTGGACATTCCCGGCGACTGGGTCGATTTCGTGGTGCAGTCGCCCAACCCCTATTACATCGAACCGCTGTTTACGCGCGACCCGGCGCAAATTTCGGAAATCCAGGTCCTGATGGCGATGATGGCGATCAAGGGCATCTATGCCGAATACCAGGTACAGCGCCTGAACCACGGCATCGGTTTCGATACCGCCGCAATCGAACTGCTGCTGCCGACCTACGCCGAATCGCTCGGATTGAAGGGCAAGATCGCGCGCCACTGGGCCTTGAATCCGCACCCTGCCCTGATCCCGGCGATCGAATCGGGGTTTGCCGAAACAGTGTATTCATTCGGCTCCGAACTTGGCATGGAAGACTACATCCGGGCCCGCCCGGACGTGTTTTCGGTCGGCCCGGACGGCAGCATGCGCAGCAACCGCGCGATGTGCCAGGCGGCCGGACACTACGCGTGCGACATGTTCATCGGTTCGACCCTGCAGATCGACCTGGAGGGCAATTCGTCGACCGCCACCGCAGGGCGCATCGCCGGCTTCGGCGGCGCGCCCAACATGGGCGCCGATGCGCGCGGACGGCGCCACGCCAGTCCGGCATGGCTGAAGGCGGGCCGCCAGGCGCGCGAAGGCAAGAACACCATCCCGCGCGGACAGAAACTGGTGGTGCAGATCGTGGAGACCTTCCGCGAACACATGCAGCCGGCCTTCGTGGAACGGCTCGATGCATGGGAATTGGCCGAGCAGGCCAGGATGGAGATCCCGCCGGTCATGATCTATGGCGACGACGTGACCCATATCCTGACCGAGGAAGGCATAGCCAACCTGCTGTTGTGCCGCACCGAGGAGGAACGCGAGCAGGCGATCCGCGGCGTGGCCGGCTATACGCCGGTCGGCATGGCGCGCGACCGGCGCATGGTGGAAAACCTGCGCGACCGCGGCATCATCGAGCGCGCCGAGGATATCGGAATCGACAAGCGCCTGGCCACGCGCGATCTGCTGGCGGCGAAAAACATGAAGGACCTGGTGCGCGCATCCGGCGGTCTGTACGATCCGCCCAAGCGTTTCAGGAACTGGTAAGCATTCTGAAAGCGAGTATGGAAACCCTAATTTATCGGTTTGAAAACGGCACCCGCGAGCTGCCGCAGCAGGCGCAGGTCGTCGGCGTGGTCAGTTCCGGCAACCTGGAAGTGCTGATCGAGGCTGCCTCGCTGGACGGCGCGTGCGTGATCGAGATCAAGACCGCGGCGGTCGGCTTCGGCGCGACCTGGGCTGCGGTGATGCACGACTTTTACGAGCGCTGGAAGCTGGCCGACACGCGCATTGCCATCAACGACATGGGCGCCACCCCGGCGGTGGTCAGCCTGCGCCTCGACCAGGCGGTCGAAACCATGCTGGGAACGTCGGCATGAGCAGCTATCTTGAATCGAACGCGCGCGAGCGCGTCCAGCGCCTGTTCGACGCCGGCAGTTTCCAGGAATTCCTGCCGCCGGCCGCACGCGTGATCAGCCCGCATCTGGGCCAGCTCGACGCGCCGGTGTCGTTCGACGATGGCGTGGTGGTGGGAAGCGCACTGCTGGGCGGCCAGCCGGTGCTGGCGGCGGCGCAGGAAGGCGGTTTCATGGGCGGCGCGGTCGGCGAGGTGCATGGCGCCAAGCTGGTCGGCCTGCTGCGCCGGGCGATCGCGGAACGCCCCGCGGCGGTCCTGCTGCTGCTCGAAACGGGCGGCGTGCGCCTGCATGAAGCCAATGCCGGACTGATCGCGGTATCGGAGGTGATGCGCGCCGTGCTCGATGCACGCGCGGCCGGCATTCCGGTCGTGTCGCTGGTGGGCGGCTCGAACGGCTGCTTCGGCGGCATGGGCATCGTGGCGCGCTGTACCAATTCAATCGTCATGTCGGAAGAAGGACGGCTTGCCATGTCCGGCCCCGAAGTGATCGAGACCGCCGGCGGGGTCGAGGAATTCGATTCGCGCGACCGCGCCCTGGTGTGGCGCACCACCGGCGGCAAGCATCGCTACCTGCTGGGCGACTGCCAGGCCATCGTGCCCGATACCGTGGCCGCTTTCCGCCAGGCTGCGATCGACGCGATCGCAGTGCTGCGCACAGGCCCGGTCGAGCTGACGCTCGAAGCGCTCGAGGCGGAACAGGCGCTGCTGGCCGAACGCATCGAGCGCTTCGGCGCGCTGCAAGACCCGCTCGAGGTGTGGGGTGCGCTGGGCATCGGACAGCCTGCGAAGATACCGATGTTGGAAGCTGAAAGCTTCGTCGCCGCAGCCCGCGGCCACCGACTGGGAGCACCATAATGGAATGGCAGAACCTTGCAGCAGCACTGTTCCCGCTCGGTCACCAGATCGGCGAGAAAGACAATTTCCTGTCGGGCAGCGCGCAGGTAGGCGCTGCCACGATCGCCGTCGTCGGCACCACCGAGCACGCGCCGATCGGGGTTGAAATCGCGCTGGCGCAAGCGCGCTTCGTGCTCGAGACGGTGCGCGAACATCCCGGCCGTCCGATCCTGATCCTGGTCGACACCCAGGGCCAGCGCCTGCGCCACCGCGACGAAATGTTGGGCATCAACAGCTATATGGCCCACCTGGGCAAATGCGTCGAGCTGGCGCGCCAGCGCGGCCACAAGACGATCGGACTGGTGTACGACCAGGCGCTGTCGGGCGGCTTCATCACCAGCGGCCTGATGGCCGACGCGTGCTACGCCCTGCCCGATTCGACCATCCGCGTGATGGGACTGCCCGCCATGGCGCGCATCACCAAGGTCTCGGAAAAACGCCTGACCGAACTGGCCGTCAGCAATCCGGTGTTTGCGCCGGGTCCGGAAAACTACTTGCGCATGGGTGGCGTGCAGGAGATCTGGAGCGGCGAGCTGGCGCCACAGCTGCAGCGAGCCCTGGCCGAGGAGCATGCGGGCGACGCGCGCGGCGCGCTTGGGCTGGCGCGCGGCGGACGCAAGCTGGCGCAGCCTGTGATCGACGCGATCCTGGCGGGGCGCAATGTTCTCGCGGCATGAACTGGTCTGGCTGTCCAGCCAGGGCTGGCTGGCCGCGAGGGCGGCTGCCCTGCCCGGCCAGCTTGAAGCGTTCGAGCGCTGGCAGCGTGCCGACTGGCCGCTGGTGGTGCGGCGCAACGATGCCGGCATGGGGGCCGACAGCGTCAGCCTGGGGCTGGCGCTGCCCCCGGATGCCGATGGGCGCAAGGTGCGCATCGCGCTGCGCGCCTTGCGCTCCGAGGTGAGCCGCACCCTGCCGGCACTTGCACTCGATGCGGTGCATGGCGCGGCGCCGGCCGCGTGGAAGGCCGGCCTGGCCGCGCTCGACGCGCAGGCGCAGGGCCTGGCCGTGCGCGTCTACGGTTCGCTTGCCCTGCAGGCGCTCACCGGACAAGCTTACCTGACGCCGGCTTCCGATATCGACCTGCTGTTCTATCCGGCCAGCGTGGCCCAGTTGCAGGCCGGGGTGGCGCTGTTGTCCGCGCACGCGGCATTGCTGCCGCTGGACGGCGAAATCGTGTTCCCGTCCGGCCAGGCGGTGGCGTGGAAGGAGTGGGCCGGGGCCCGGCACGACGCGGCGCGCGTGCTGGCCAAGACCCGCGATGCGGTGCACCTGGCGAGCTGCGCGGCGCTGCTGTCCACGCTGGAGGAAGCCTGATGCTCGTCTGCGCCGCCCACGAACCGGCAGCTTTCCTGCCCGCTGCGCCTCGCCGCCCGCTGCGCGAGGACCGTATTTTTTGCGTCGAGACCGCACGCATCGCAATTGGCTGCCTGCATACCGAACTTACCCTGTATCCCAAACCAGGGCTGGTGTCGCTGCACGATAACGGCAGCCACACCGACATGACGGCGCTCACCTTCTTGCACAGCATGTTCGCGCTGCGGCACTACTTCATCCGGATCTGCCAGGCCGGCATCGACAACGCACCGTTCGCGCGTCTCAGGGAACTGGGCATCGAGGCCGAGGCGCGCATGCTGCGCGCGACCGGCGGCATCAACACCCATCGCGGCGCGATCTTCAGCCTTGGCCTGCTGTGCGCGGCCATCGGGCGCACCCGTGCGCAGCGCGTCGTTCCCAGCCCGGAAGCGCTGCGGGCGACCTTGCTGATCCACTGGGGCGATGATCTCGGCGCCCACACGCGTGCAGCGGGCGAGAACTCGAACGGCTTGCGCGCCGCCGCCGTACATGCCGCAAGCGGCGCGCGCGAGGAAGGGGCGCTCGGCTTGCCGTCGCTGTTCGAGATCGGCCTGCCGGCCATGCGGGCCGCGCTGGCGGCCGGACGCAGCATGTACCACGCGCGCATCGACGCCTTTTTCAGCCTGATGGCGCACATCAGCGACACCAATGTCCTGCACCGCGGCGGCGCGGATGGCGCCCTGACCGTCAAGGCATCGGCGCGCCGTTTTATCGCTCTCGGGGCCACCTCGCACCCCCAGTGGCAGGCCTTCGCGCTCGACTGCCACCGCCGCTTCGTGGCGCAAAAGCTCTCGCCCGGAGGCGCCGCCGATCTGCTCGCCGCAACCTGCCTGGTGCATGCCGTCAGCACCGGGGGAGCGCGATGAGCAACCGCCTGCTGCTATTGTGCCCTGGCCAGGGCGGACAGCATGGCGCCATGTTCGATCTGGTGCGCCCGCACCCGCGCTCCGCTGCCCTGCTCGCCCAATGCCCGCTGCCGGCCGCCACGGATGCGAACATGTTCGACAACCGCGTGGCGCAGCCGTCGATCGTGGCCGCCACGCTTGCCATGTGGGAGGCGCTCAGGGAGCACGCGCCGGCACCGGCGCTGGTGGCCGGTTACAGCATCGGGGAACTGGCGGCCTATGGCGTGGCAGGCGCGCTGGCGGCGCCGGCCGCGGTGGAGCTGGCCGCAACGCGCGCGCGCCTGATGGATGAGGCGGCGCAAGCAACAGCGCCCCAGGCGCTGGTCGCCATCAGCGGCATACCGATGCAAGGCATCCGGGCGCTGGTGCGGGCGGCGCAGTTCGAGATTGCCATCGTGACCGACCACGACAGCTGTATCGCGGGCGGCCTGCTGGCCGCCTTGCCTGAGCTGGAACTGTCGGTGAAGTCGGCCGGCGCCCGCCTGCAGCGCCTGAGCGTTGCCGTCGCGTCGCACACGGCACTGATGGCGCCGGCAGTGGCGCCCTTCGCGGCCGCCTTGCGCGCGGCCCCGTTCCGGGCCCAGGCCTGCCCGGTACTGTCGGGCATCAGCGCTGAACCGATCATGGGCAAGGAACTCGCGGTCGCGCACTTGTCGCGCCAGCTGGCCGAAACGATCCAGTGGAGCGATTGCATGGATGCCGCCGTCGAAGCCGGCGTGACGGTGGCGCTGGAACTGGGACCGGGCGCGGCCCTGGCGCGCATGCTGCAGATGCGCCACCCCGGCATCGCCTGCCGTTCGGTCGCCGATTTCCGCAGCATCGGGGGGATCACGGCCTGGCTGGGCCGCCATTTCGACTGACTTTCAGCCGCCGGTCACGGGCGGGAAGAAGGCGACTTCGCCGCCCTCCTTCACTTGCGTATCGGCGTCGCACATGACCTGGTTGAAGGCCATGCGCAGGGCGCGCTCTGGCGACAACGCCTGGGCCCACGCGCCGCCGCGCCCGGCCAGGTGAAGGCGCACCGCGCCCACCGTCGCCACCCCTGGCGGCAGCGTCATGCTCTCTTGCGACGTGCCGACAGTCTCGCGCACGCTGGCAAAAAAACGCAGCGTTATATCCATGTTGTTTTCCTAATACAGTAATTCGCTGAACGGGATGAAGCGCACCGTGTCGCCCGCGGCGATGGTGGCGCCGGGCGGATTGTCGATCAGGCCATCGCCCCAGACCGTGGAGGTGAGCACGCCTGAACTCTGGTTCGGGAACAGCTCGAGTGCGCCCGCGGCGTTGATCTTCGCGCGCAAAAATTCATTGCGGCGATCCGCCTTGGGCCAGTTGAAGTCGGCCCGCATCGCATAGGCGCGCGGCTCGACCGGCCCGGTCACGCCCTGCAGGCGCAGGATGAACGGGCGCACGAACAACAGGAAGGTGACGAAGCTCGACACCGGATTGCCTGGCAGGCCGAGGAAAAACGCGGGCGCGCCGGCGCGGCTGATTTCGCCGAAAGCGAGCGGCTTACCCGGCTTGGCGGAGATCTGCCACATGTTCAGGCGCCCTTCCGCTTCCACCGCCGGCTTGATGTAATCCTCCTCGCCGACCGACACACCGCCCGAGGTGATGATCAGGTCGTTGTTCGCGGCAGCGCTGCGCAAGGTGGCGCGGGTCGCATCGAGCGAATCGGGCACGATCCCGAAATCGCTGATCTCGCAGCCGAGGTTTTCCAGCAGCGCGCGCAGCGTGAAGCGGTTCGAATTGTAGATCGCGCCGGGCGCGAGCTTGCCGCCGGGCGCTTCGCCGGGCATGGTCAGTTCGTCGCCGGTGAAGAACACGGTAACGCGCAGCTTGCGCCGCACCGGCAGGCTGGCCAGTCCGACCGAAGCGGCCAGTCCCAGCTCCTGGCTGCGCAAGCGGGTTCCGGCCGCGAGGATCACGGAGCCGGCCGAAATGTCCTCGCCGGCGCGGCGGATCCATTCGCCTGCCCTTGGCGCGTGCCGGATCGTGACGCTGCCGTCAGGTCCGGCCTCGCACTGCTCCTGCATGACCACGGCGTCCGCGCCTTGCGGAATCATCGCGCCGGTGAAGATGCGCGCGGCGGTGCCGGGCGTGAGCAACTGGCCGACATGCCCGGCCGGAATACGCTGGCTCACGGCCAGGGTGGCGCCGCCGCTCGCGCAGTCGGCCGCGCGCACCGCGTAGCCGTCCATTTGCGTGTTGTCGGCCGACGGCACGTTGATGGTCGAGCTCTGCGCTTCGGCCAGCACGCGTCCGTTCGCGTTCAAGGTCTGGACGATCTCGGTGTCGGGCACGGCGCGCGCCGCGCCGAGCAGGAAGTCGAGTGCTTCGCGCACCGACAGCATCGGCTTCGTGGCACCCTTCTGGTTAGCGGCGGCCATCGCGTCAGAGCCCGGTGTTGGCGGCGATGTAGGCTTTCATCTTCGCCACATCCGAGCCCATGACAACGAATTTCTGCGGCAGCGCTTCGATCTCTTCGAAGCCGGCCGGACGCGCGGCGTCGACCCCGAGCGCTTCCAGGATGGTTTCGTTGAATTTCGCGGCGAGCGCGGTTTCAAGCACGATCATCGGCACGCCCGGCACCATGTTTTCGCGCGCGACCTTGACGCCGTCGGCGGTATGGGTGTCGATCGTGATGTCGAAATCGTCCTGCACGTCGCGGATCGTGTCGAGCCGGTCCTGGTGGGTCGATTTCCCGGACCGGAAACCATAGCCGGCGACCAGCTTGAATTCGTCGCCGTCGCTGCCCGGCTTGCCGGACAGGTCGAAGCCGCCTTCGGTTTCGACCTTGTGGAACAGGGCCGCCACGCGCGCACCGTCGCGTCCCACCAGGTCGTACACGAAGCGCTCGAAGTTGGAGGCCTTGGAAATGTCCATCGACGGGCTGCTGGTGTGGTACGTCTCGGCTGCCTTGCGCACGCGGTACACGCCGGTGCGGAAGAATTCGTCGAGCACGTCGTTTTCATTGGTGGCCGCGATCAGCTGGTCGATCGGCAGCCCCATCATGCGCGCGATGTGGCCGGCGCAGATGTTCCCGAAATTCCCCGATGGGACCGTGAACGAGACTTTCTGGCTATTGTCGGTGGTGGCGGCCAGGTAGCCGCGGAAGTAGTACACCACTTGAGCGACCACGCGCGCCCAGTTGATCGAATTGACGGTGCCGATTTTCTGCGCGGCCTTGAAAGGCAGGTCGTTCGAAACCGCCTTGACCATGTCCTGGCAGTCGTCGAACACGCCTTCGACCGCGATGTTGAAGATGTTCGGATCCTGCAGGCTGAACATCTGCGCGCTCTGGAACGCGCTCATTTTCTTGTGCGGCGAGAGCATGAACACGCGAATGCCCTGTTTGCCGCGCATGGCGTATTCGGCGGCGCTGCCGGTGTCGCCCGAGGTGGCGCCGAAGATATTGAGTTCGGCCTTGTCCTTGGCCAGCGTGTATTCGAACAGGTTCCCCAGCAACTGCATCGCCATGTCCTTGAACGCGAGCGTGGGCCCGTTCGAGAGCGCCTGCAGGATCAAGGTCTTGCCGCCGTCCTGCTCGAGCACGCGCAGCGGCGTGATGTCGGCCGCATTTTCGCCCGCGCGCGCATTGCGGTACACGTCCGCGCGGTAGGTTTTCGCGGTCAGCGCCTTCAGGTCGGCGTCCGGGATGTCGGTGGCGAACTTGCGCAGGATTTCATAGGCCAGGTCGGCGTAGGACAGCTTGCGCCAGGCGTCAAGTTCGGCGCCGCTCACTTGCGGATACTCGGCCGGCAGGTACAGCCCGCCATCGGGGGCCAGGCCTCCCAGCAGGATTTCAGAGAAATTTTGGAGGGCTTGCGAAGCGGCCGGCGCGGCGGCGCGGGTAGACACGTATTGCATAAGTGAGAAATCCGGTTTGGGGCTGAACGTTGCGATTGAACCCTTATTATAGTTCCACCGGGCTTTTCTTGCGAATCTGGGTAGTTGACAGCGGCCGGCCCAGTGCGGCCGGCGGCCATTACCACGCTAACGGGTGGCGATGATGATGATGTCGGCGTCGCAGTTACGATAATGGATCACGATGACGATGATGCGCCGTATGCGCGCAATTGCCGCCGTCAGGCTCATGGTGGCGCGCTCGGCCCGGTTTTTCAATGTCACGTTGACCTGCGACTCGTCGCTGACGGGGACACCCATCGCCTTGAGCGCCAGTTTGGGATTTGCCATGAACACGAGTGCGTGCTCCGGTTCAAGCTCGGCGCGGTGTATTGACTCGACTTCTCCCACATCCGGATTGACTTGCGAGAACAGTTTCCTGAGCGCTTCTGTATCATCTTGAATACTCATACATCCTCCAGGTTGCTAGACGCCAGCGACACCATTGCTGCTGGCTTTGCCAGTCTAGTTCCCTTGATTTGGAGGGCATTGGAGGAGGATCAAGGATTGCCGTGCCCTTGCTCAGCACGGTTGGGAATAGCTTAGCAAGCCGCGTGATTGACCGTCACGACGTGGATCGCCAGGCCGCCGAGCGAGGTTTCCTTGTATTTTGCCTGCATGTCGGCGCCGGTCTGGCGCATGGTTTCGATCACGTCGTCGAGGCTGACGAAGTGGGTGCCGTCGCCCTTGAGGGCAAGCGAGGCCGCGGTGATCGCCTTGATCGCGCCCATGCCGTTGCGCTCGATGCAGGGAATCTGCACCAGGCCGCCGATCGGGTCGCACGTCATGCCCAGATGGTGTTCGATCCCGATTTCGGCGGCGTTTTCGATCTGTTCGTTGCTGCCGCCGAGCGCGGCCACCAGACCGGCCGCCGCCATCGCGCAGGCCACCCCGACTTCGCCCTGGCAGCCGATTTCGGCGCCCGAGATCGACGCATTCTTCTTGCACAGCATGCCGATTGCCGCTGCCGTGAGCATGAATTCGCGCACGCCCTTGACCGGGTTGCTGGGGCGGCAATCCTCGGCGTAGTAGCGCAACACGGCCGGGATGATGCCGGCCGCCCCGTTGGTCGGCGCCGTGACCACGCGCCCGCCCGCCGCATTTTCCTCGTTGACCGCCATTGCGTACAGGCTCACCACGTGCAGCGCATCGTGCGGCAGGTCGTTGGCGCGGTTTTCGCCGTGCTTCGCATCCTGCGCCTGCGCCCACAGCTTGGCCGCGCGCCGCTTGACGTTCAGGCCGCCGGGCAACTGGCCACCGGTGACCAGGCCGTGCGCGATACAGTCGCGCATGACATCCCAGATGCGGTCGATGCCGGCGTCGAGCCGATCCTCGTCCATGTGGGCGCACTCGTTGGCGCGCAACATGCGCGGGATCGTCAGGCCGCTCGCCTTGCCATGCGCGAGCAGCTGGTCCATGGTATCGAACGGGAAAGGGATCGGCGCGCCGCCGCTGGCCGCGCCCTGCCTGGCGTCCGATTCTCCTTCGGCATGGATGAAGCCCCCGCCGACCGAGTAGAACACGCGCTCGATCGCGCTGCCGTCGTCCAGCCTGAGCGTGAAGCGCATGCCGTTCGGGTGTTCCGGCAAGCTGGTGGTCTTGTGCCAGAGCAAGCCGGTCCTGGCGGTAAACGGCACTTCATGGGTGCCGAGCAGCTTGATGACGCCGTCCAGCTCCACCTCGGCCAGCTTGTCGTCGACCCGCTCCGGATCGACGTCCTGCGGGGTTTCACCCATCAGGCCGAGGATGAGCGCCTTGTCGGTGGCGTGGCCCACGCCGGTGAGGGCGAGCGAGCCGTACAAGGCCGCTTCCACCGCGACTGCATGCTCGAGCGGGCCGCATTCGACCAGGAAGCGGCGCGCCGCGACCATCGGTCCCACGGTGTGCGAGCTCGATGGACCGATGCCGATCTTGAACAGGTCGAATACGCTCATGTCCATGCAGTAGCCTTTGTCAGTGTGCTGCGGTTGTGACGGCCGGCGCGCTTACGCGGCCACGCCCATATCGATGTGTGCGAGCATGTCGGCCACCAGCGCGCCCAGTCCGATGCGCGCTTTCCAGCCCCAGTCGGCGCTTGCACGGCTGTCGTCCAGGCTTTGCGGCCAGGTGGCGGCGATGGCCTGGCGGCTGTCCGGCTCATAGCTGATCTTGAAGTCGGGCAGCGCGCGGGCGATCGCCGCGGCCAGTTCGCGCGGACTGAACGACATGCCTGCCACGTTATACGCCGAGCGCACCGCAACGCGCTCGGCCGGCGCATCCATCAGGTCGATCGTGGCGCGGATCGCGTCGGGCATGTAGATCATCGGCAGCGTTGTGTCCGGGCCCAGGAAGCACTGATAGCGTTCGCCGCGCAGCGCGGCGTGGAAGATCGCGATCGCGTAATCGGTGGTGCCGCCGCCCGGAGGCGACTTGTAGCTGATGATGCCGGGGTAGCGGATGCTGCGCACGTCGACCCCGTACCTGGTGAAGTAGTACTCGCACAGGCGCTCGCCGGCCAGCTTGCTGATGCCGTAGATGGTGGTCGGATCCATGACCGTGTACTGGGGCGTGGCCACCGGCGGCGTGTTGGGGCCGAACGCGGCGATCGAGGACGGCCAGAAAACGCGCAATGGCTTGCCGGCCTCGCCGCGCTCGCGCGCCACTTCGAGGATGTTGAGCAGGCCGTCCATGTTCAGGTTCCATGCCTTGAGCGGCGCCTGTTCCCCGGTGGCCGACAGCAGCGCGGCCAGCTGGTAGACCTGGGTGATGCCTTCGTCGGCCACCAGCTGCGCCATACGCTCCTTGTCGAGCACGTCGAGCTGGGTGTAGCGCGCCGCCTGGCAGACATTGTGCGCGCCGATGTCGGAGGCGATCACGTTGTGCGCGCCGTGCTGTTCGGCCAGCGCGCCGGCCAGCTCACTGCCGATCTGGCCATTGGCGCCAATGATGAGAATGCGTTCCATGAGAATTCCGTCCCGGTTCTTATTTTTGGACAATGCCGAGCTCGCGGCCGGCCTGTTCGAATGCCGCCAGCACCGTATCGAGCTGCGCGCGCGTGTGCGCGGCCGACAGCTGGACCCGGACCCGCGCCTGTCCCATCGGGACCACCGGATAGAAAAACCCGCTGAGCAGCACCCCCAGTTCGTACATGCGGGCCGCGAATTTCTGCGCCACCGGCGCCTCGAACAGCATCACCGGCACCACCGGATGGGTACCCGGCTTGATGGTGAAACCGATGCGTTCGATCTGCTTGCGAAAGTATGCCGTGTTCTCATGCAGGCGGTCGCGCAGTTCGGTCGAATTCGAAAGTCGCTCGAGCACCGCGAGCGAGGCGCCGGCGATCGACGGGGCCAGGCTGTTCGAGAACAGGTAGGGGCGCGATTTCTGGCGCAGCGTGTCGATCACTTCGCGCCGCCCGGAGGTGAAGCCGCCCATCGCTCCGCCCAGCGCCTTGCCGAGGGTGCCGGTGATGATGTCGATGCGGCCCATCACGTTGTGGTGTTCGTGGGTGCCGCGCCCGGTCTTGCCCATGAAGCCGGAAGCATGGCATTCGTCGATCATCACGAGGGCGCCGTACTGGTCGGCCAGCGCACAGATCTTGTCGAGCTGCGCGATGGTGCCGTCCATCGAAAACACGCCGTCCGTCACGATCAGCTTGTGGCGCTTGCCGGCCGCGGCGGCGGCCTGCAGCTGCACTTCGAGGTCGGCCATGTCGTTGTGCTGGTAGCGGTAGCGAGCGGCCTTGCACAGGCGGATGCCGTCGATGATCGAGGCGTGGTTGAGCGCGTCCGAGATGATGGCGTCGTCTTCGTCGAACAGCGGCTCGAACACGCCGCCGTTGGCGTCGAAGGCGGCCGCGTACAGGATCGTGTCTTCGGTGCCGAGGAAGTTCGAAATGGCCTGTTCGAGCTGCTTGTGCACCGACTGGGTGCCGCAGATGAAGCGCACCGACGACAGGCCGTAGCCGTATTTTTCGGTGGCCTCGATGGAAGCTTGTTGGGTGTGCGGGTCGCCCGACAGGCCAAGATAGTTGTTCGCACACATATTGATGAGCTTGCGGCCATCATCGCACACCACTTCGGCGCCCTGGCGCGAGGCGATCACGCGCTCGCCCTTGTACAGGCCCTGCTCGCGCAGCGTGTCCAAATTGTGCTGCAGGCCGCTGAAAAACGCGTTCTTCGCTTGCTCGCTCATGTTTATCCTCGTCTGGGTTGATGCCGGCTTGACCGACTGTTGCGCCATGCTGTACCGTGGTTGCGGAAGCGCATCTTTCAGTGAAGTCGCCGATTTCCGCTATCTCGAACTGAAATTCAATATAATGGATATTACCGAAGCTTGGTGAACTTGGCAAGCGGCGCTTCGGGACTGGCTGCAACTTTGCCAAATTTAAAACATACTCCGATACCGATGAAAACACCCGCACCAAACAATGCCCCACCTGAAGTGGGCGCCACCCTGCAGCGACTGAGGCTGGCCCGCGGCCTGACGCTGGAGGATTTGTCCAGGATCGCGGGGGTGTCCAAGTCCATGTTATCGCAGATCGAAAGGGAGAAGGCGAACCCCACGATTGCGATCACCTGGCGCCTGGCCAACGCGCTGGGGGTGGCGATCGGCGAGCTGCTGTCGTCGGAAACGCGCGAAACAGAGACGATCAGGGTGCTCGAGGCGCACGAAACGCCGACCCTGCCCGGCACCCACGCCGGCTATGTGCTGCGCATTCTGGGGCCGATGGACCTGGCCGGGAAATACGAATGGTACGAACTGACGCTCGCACCCGGCGGCGAACTGGGCTCGCAGGCGCACGATCCGGGCACCAGCGAGCACCTGACGGTGCTGCACGGTGCGCTGGAAGTGGAGGTCGGCGTGACCAGGAAGAAGGTCAAGCTGGGCGGCACGGCGCGTTATCCGGCCGACCAGGACCATGTGATTCGCAATGCGGGCAAGACCGAGGCGAAAGCGCTGCTGGTGGTCGTGCACCGCTGACCTCAGCGCGCGTCTATTGCGCCGCCACCTTGGCCGGCTCGTTCATGCGCAGCGCCTTCGACAGAAAGCCCCAGCGGTCGGCCACTTCCTCGATCTGCTTGGCGGTCGGCTTGCCAGCTCCGTGCCCTGCCTTGGTGTCGATGCGGATGATGATCGGTGCGCCGCCGGCCTGCGCCGCCTGCGCGGTCGCGGCAAACTTGAAGCTGTGCGCCGGCACCACACGGTCGTCGTGGTCGGCCGTGGTGATCATGGTGGCCGGATAGCAGCTGCCTGGCTTGAGGTTGTGCAGCGGCGAGTACTTCAGCAGCGCCTGGAATTCGTCTGCGTTCTCGGACGAGCCGTAGTCCGAGGTCCAGGCCCAGCCGATCGTGAACTTGTGGAAGCGCAGCATGTCGAGCACGCCCACTTGCGGAATCGCCGCGCCGAACAGCTCGGGGCGCTGCGTCATCGCCGCGCCCACCAGCAGGCCGCCGTTGCTGCCGCCGCCGATCGCGAGCCTGGACGGCGAGGTCACCTTGTTGGCGATCAGCCATTCGGCCGCACCGATGAAGTCATCGAACACGTTCTGCTTGTGCAGCTTGGTGCCCGCTTCGTGCCAGGCTTCGCCGTATTCGCCGCCGCCGCGCAGGTTGGCCACCACGTACACGCCGCCCATCTCCATCCAGGCCAGGTTGGCCGGCGAGAAGCTTGGCGTGATCGAGATGTTGAAGCCGCCGTAGCCGTACAGGTAGGTCGGGTTGGCGCCGTCGAGCTTCAGGCCTTTTTTCGAGACGATGAACATCGGCACCCGGGTGCCGTCGCGGCTGGTGAAGAACTGCTGGCGCGTTTCGTACTGGCTCGGGTCGAAATCGACCTTTGGCTGGCGGAACACGCTGCTTTTACCGCTTTGCATGTCGAGCCGGTAGATCGTGGTCGGGTTGGTAAAGCCGGTGAAGGAGTAGAAGGTTTCGCTGTCGCTGCGCTTGCCGTTAAATCCCGACACCGATCCGATGCCCGGCAGCGCCAGTTCGCGCACCAGCTTGCCCTTGCGGTCGAACAGCTTGACCATGCTGCGTGCGTCGGCCAGGTATTCGGCCACCAGCTCGTTGTTCACCATGCTGGCACCGACCAGCGTCTGCGCGCTCTCGGGCACGATCTGTTTCCAGTTTTCCGGCGCCGGCTTGCGCGTGTCGATCGCGATGATGCGCGCACGCGGGGCCTTGTTGTCGGTATTGAAGTAGAACACAGGTCCGTCGTTGTCGATGAAGCTGTAGGCCGACTCGAAAGCGTCGATCAGGGCCACCACGGGCGAATTGGCACGCGACAGGTCCTTGTAGAAGACGCGGTACTTGTGCGCCGTGCCCTTGGTGGCGGTGATGATCAGGAAGCGCCCGTCGTCGCTGACCTGGCCCTGGAAGCCCCATTCCTTCTGGTCGGGACGGTCATACACGAGCGTGTCGGCGCTTTGCGGCGTGCCCACCTTGTGAAAGTACAGCTTCTGGAAGTAATTCACGTCGGCCAGCTTGGTCGCTTCCTTCGGTTCGTCGTAGCGGCTGTAGAAGAAGCCGCGGCTGTCGCGGGTCCATGCGGTGGATGAGAACTTGACCCATTTCAGGTGGTCCGCCAGGTCGCGCCCGGTGTCGATGTCGCGCACTTTCCACTCGTTCCAGTCGGAGCCCGATGCGGCGGTGCCGTAGGCGAGCAGCCTGCCGTTCGGGCTGATTTTTGTTCCGGCCAGCGCGACGGTGCCGTCGGCGGCCAGGGTATTCGGGTCGAGCAGAACACGCGGCGTGTCACCCAGCTTTTTCATCGTGTACAGCACCGACTGGTTCTGCAGGCCGTCGTTGCGGCTGTAGAAATAGCGCCCGCCTTCCTTGAACGGCACGCTGTAACGCTCGTAGTTCCACAGGCGGGTCAGGCGCGTGCGGATGCCGGCGCGCTCGGGAATCCGGGCCAGCCAGGATTGCGTGACCTTGTTCTGGGCCTCGACCCAGGCGTGGGTTTCGTCGCTGTTGGCGTCTTCCAGCCAGCGGTACGGGTCGGCGATGGTGGTGCCGTGGTAGCTGTCCTGCTGGTCGACTTTCTTGCTGATCGGGTAAGTCAGTGCCGCCGTGGCCGGGGCGCAGGTCTGCGCCAGCGCTGGCGCGCCAAGCATGGCGAGCAGGCTGGCAACAAGGGATGCGTGTCTCATGTGCATAGAGGATTTCCGTCTTGTGTGGAAGATTCGAACACGGCAGGCCGGATTGCGGCGCTGCCGACGCTGGCTTGGTGCCGAGCGCGATGATAGCGCGATTCGGGCGCGCTGGCGATGGGCAGGCATGCCGGGCCGATTGGGACCGATGTCGATTCATCATCGCGTCACAATGCGTGGCTAATATGATATCCAGGCAGTGCGCGCGCCGCGCCGCGCAATGCCATCGATTACCCGCGCGAGAAAATGAAGACCATTGTGATTGCCTTGCCCAGCATGCCAGTCGACAGCGCCGCGCGCGCCGTCCCGAGCGCCAGCGTGAGCTACCTGAAAACGCCCGGCTCCCTGCACGCCAGTGCCGAAATGCTGCACGAACACCTGCTCGACATCATCGCCCGGCGCCAGCTGAGCGCCTTGCTGCAACCAATCATCCACATGGGCAGCGGCGACATCATGGGTTACGAGGGCCTGATCCGCGGCCCCTCGGACAGCGCGCTGCATGCACCCCTGAACCTGTTCAAGGTGGCGCGTGCGAACGAACTGACCGTGCAGGTCGAGCATCTGTGCCGGCGCATCGTGCTCGAACGGTTCGCCGAGCTCGCCTTGCCGGGCAAGCTGTTCCTCAACGTCAGTCCGGAATGCCTGCTGCAGCGCGATGCGCGGCACGGGGAAACGCTGGGCCTGATCCACCAGATCGGCATCAACCCCGAGCAGGTGATCATCGAGCTGACCGAAAACCAGCCGACCTATGACTACGAGCTGATGCGCGAGGCCGTGCGCCATTACCGCGACATGGGCTTCCAGATTGCCATCGACGACCTGGGCGAGGGTTTTTCCAGCCTGCGCCTGTGGTCCGAACTGCGTCCCGAATATGTCAAGATCGACATGCACTTCATCCACGGCATCAACCACGATCCGGTCAAGCTGCAGTTCGTGCGTTCGATCGCGCAGATCGCCGAGCAGTCCGACACGATGGTGATCGCCGAAGGCATCGAAACCCAGGCCGAGCTGCTGGTGCTGCGCGACCTGGGCATCGACTTCGGCCAGGGCTATCACCTGGGGCGCCCGCACGCCAGTCCGGCCGCGGCGCTGCCGGCCGAAGTGGTGCAGGCGCTGCGGCGCGACGGCGTGGCGGTCTATCCGCAGCGCAGCGGCGCCGAGAAAAACCTGGCCAGCATCGTGCGCCTGCTGCACCGCGTGCCCGCGCTTTCGCCGGCCGTCACCAATAACGAGGTGTACGAGATGTTCATGCGCGATCCGACACTGCAGATCATTCCCGTGGTCGACGCGGGCATGCCGCTGGGTCTGGTGAGCCGGTTCGACATGATCGACCATTTTGCGCGCCCCTATCAGCGCGAACTGTACGGGAAGAAGTCGTGCACGGTGCTCATGGACGCCAAGCCGATGATCGCCGACAAGGACACCAGCTTGCAGGAACTGAGCGTTAGCGTGGCCCAGGCCGATGCACACCACCTGTTCAACGGCTTCATCATCACCGAGCATGGACGTTACCTGGGCATGGGCACCGGGCACGACCTGATGCGCGAAATCACCCAGATGCAGATCACCGCGGCGCGCTACGCCAACCCGCTCACGCAGTTGCCCGGCAATGTGCCGATCAACGAGCATATCGAGCGCCTGCTCGCCAGCGGCGCCCGGTTCTGGGTCTGCTATTGCGACCTCGACCACTTCAAGCCGTTCAACGACGTGTACGGCTACCGCAAGGGCGATGACCTGATCCAGCTGAGCGGCACCATCTTGTCGGGGCAGGTCGATGCGGACCGCGATTTCGTCGGCCACATCGGCGGCGACGATTTCATGATCCTGTTTCAGAGCGAGGACTGGGAACGGCGCTGCCGCGCCATGCTCGCCCAGTTCGAAGGCGCCGTCGCGCGTTTCTACTCGAGCGGCGACCGCGAGCGCGGCGGCTACCTGGCCGAGGACCGCCAGGGCAAGAAGGTGTTCCATTCGCTGGTGAGCCTGTCGCTGGGCGTGATCAGGGTCGAACCGCACCAGTATTATTCGCACCATCAGATCGCCACGGCCGCCGCCGAGGCGAAGAAACAGGCAAAAAAGGTGCACGGCAACAGCCTGTTCATTGACCGGCGCGCGGCCTTGGGATGAGGTTGCGATGCTCGAGCTGCCATTGGCGCGACAGGTCGAGCGCGGCGCCGATGTCGGCCGGAGAGAGGCGGCGCGCCACGATGCTTTTGTTGGCGCTGGCGGTCTCGTCGCCGGCATCGGCCGCCAGCAGCATCCACATGTAGGAGCGCACCGGGTCGCGCGCCACCCCGCGCCCGCTGTTGTACATGCCGCCCAGGTTGTACTGCGCCAGCGCGTGGCCCTGTTCGGCGGCCTGGTCGTACCAGAACACGGCCATGCCGTCGTCCTGGGCGACGCCCTGCCCGTTCGAGTACATCACGCCCAGGTTGTTCTGGGCGCTGGCGTCGCCCTGCTCGGCGGCGACGCGGTACCACTGCACGGCCTGCGCTTCGTTGCGCGGCACGCCCTGGCCGGTGGCGTAGATCACGCCCAGGTTGAACTGCGCGTTGGGCGCACCCTGCTCGGCCGCGCGGCGGTACCATTCGAGCGCGCGCTGTTCGTCGCGCGCCACGCCGCGCCCGTTGGCGTACATGCTGCCCAGGTTGTACTGCGCCAGCATGTGGCCCTGTTCGGCTGCGCGCAGGTACCATGACAGCGCGCGCGCTTCGTCCTGCTCGACGCCCTGGCCGTTGGCCAGCATCACGCCCAGGTTGAACTGCGAGTCCTTGTCGCCCTTGTCGGCGGCGCGCAGCAGCCAGGCGAACGCGCGCAGGGGGTCGCTGCGCACCCCCAGGCCCTCGGCATAGGCCACTCCGAGCTGGCGCTGGGCCACCGGGTCGCCCTGCGCGGCCGCCTGGCGGAACCAGCACAGCGCCTGGGTGTTGCTCGCTTCGACGCCCTGCCCGCGCTTGTACATGAGGCCAAGGTGGAGCTGGGCCGCCGGTTCGCCGTGCACCGCCGCCTTGCGGAACCAGGCCATCGCCAGCGGGTAATTGACGGGAGCGCCGTGGCCGTACAGATAGCATTCGGCCAGCAGGTTCTGGGCGCTGGCGATGCCCTGCTCGGCGGCGCGGTAGAACCAGGCCAGCGCCAGGTCGTGGCTTTGCTCGACGCCGCGTCCCTTGCGGTACATTTGCCCAAGGTTCTGCTGGGCCGAGGCGTCGCCCTGCTCGGCCGCGTGGCGGAACCAGTAGGCTGCCTCGGCGTCGCTTTTTTCGATCCCGCGCCCGTTATAGTAGAGGGCGCCGAGGTGGTTCTGGGCGAACGCGAGACCTTGCAGCGCGGCCTGGCGCAGCCACTTGTAGGCGCGCGCATAGTCGCGCTCGATGTATTCGCCTTTTTTGTACATCAGCCCCAGGTTAAATTGTGCGTACGCGTCGCCGCGCTCGGCCGCCTGGCGGAACCACACGTAGGTTTGGTAGTGCTCTCGAGAAATATTCTGGCGGTTCATGCTGTCCTCCGGCGGGCATGCCGTTGAAAACGCAGAAGTATAGGAATTGCAACAGGTAGGAAGCGGCCTGATAAGTATTGTTAAAATTTTAATAGATCAATGCGAGCCGGGTTTGACTGGGCACAAGCGCGCCGCCAAGTCGTGACCGCGGCGGCGCATGAAAAACCCCGCCGGGATCGCTCGCGGCGGGGTTTGATTTCGAGGGGAAATGAATCAGGCGGACACGGCCGCAGGTTTGGGACCGCAGGCATACACCAGCATGGCGAGCGCGGCGAGGCACCAGACGATCAGCGCGCCCGATGGCAGGTCGAACACGATCGACAGGACCAGCCCGGCGCCGTAGCCGCCCATTCCGGTCAGGTAGGCGAAGGGAAGGCGCAGCGCCGGGCGGTAATGGCGCACCGCAAGGCTTGGCACGATCAGGCTGGCGAACACGAGGTACACGCCGACCAGTTGCACCGAGGCCGTCACGGCCAGCGCAAACACCAGGTAGAAGCCGAGCCGCCCCATGCGCTCCCCGAAACGGACCAGGACGGCGAGGATGAGGGCCGCGCCCACCGCCGGCATGGCCAGCTGGCCATAGCTGACCCACAGGATCTGCCCGGCCAGCAGGTCTTGCAGGTGCTCGCTGCCGTGCGGGTTGTGCGCCACCAGCAACAGCCCTGCGCTCGCGGCCAGGATGAACATCACGCCGATCTGCGCTTCCTGCACGTCGGGCCAGCGTTTCTCTGTCCAGGTCAGCAGCAAGGCGCCGAGCGCGGCGGCGATGCCGGCGGCCACCTGCACCGCCCAGCCCTGCGGGTCAAGGCCGCCGGCCCCGGCCACGATCACGCCGAGCGCGGCGATCTGCGCGATCGCCAGGTCGATGAACACGATGCCGCGCCGGAGCACCTGCGCGCCCAGCGGTACATGGGTGGCAAGCACCAGCAGGCCGACCAGGAAGGCCGGCACGATGATCAGGAAATCGATCGATTCAGGCGTCATTTGGCGCCGTCCAGCAGGCGTTGCAGCGTGGTGTCGAACAGGCCGAACAGGTCTTTGGAGGCGGCGTCGGCACCGACCGTGAACGGCAGCACCACGGCCGGGATGTGGGCGCGCTGGGACAACCACAGCGAGGCGCGCTCATCCTGGTAGGCGGCGCGCAACACCATCTTGGCCGGCTCGCGCTGCAGCTGGGCCAGCAACTGGCCGAGGTGGGCCGCGCTCGGCTCCACGCCCGGCTTCGCTTCTAGCGTGCCGACTGCGCGCATGCCGAGCCAGCCCAGCAGGTATTCCATGTTCTTGTGGTGCTCGACGACGGCCACGTTCCTGAGCGGCGCGCCCTGCTGTTCCCACTTGAGCATGGCCGCGCTCCAGCGCGCCGCGAAGTCCTTGTGGCGCCCCTGGTACCAGGCGGCGTTGGCCGGATCGATCTCGGCCAGCCGTTTGGCCAGGGCGCTGGCGACGAGCGCGATGTTGTGCGGATTTTGCTGGATGTGCGGATTGCCAGAAGCGTGCACGTCGCCCTCGCTGCGGTCGAGCCGGGTCGGCACGTCGAGGCGCGGCACGAAGCTGCCGGCTTCGAAATAACCGGGCTGGCCCGCCGCGATCTTGCCGTTGCCGGACTGCTGCACCAGCAGCGGCAGCCAGCCCGCCTCCAGTTCCAGCCCGGTGCAGACCAACAGGTCGGCGTTGCGGGTGCGCGCGATCAGGCTGGGGCGCGCTTCGATGCGGTGCGGGTCTTGCAGGGCATTGGTGGCGCTGCTCACCTTGACCTTGTCGCCCCCGATTTCCCTGGTCAGCGCTTCCCATTCCGGCTCGCAGGCGAGCACGCCGAGCGCGGCCTGGGCGGCGGCCGGCAGCAGCCCGGCCGCAGCCAGCACCAAGGCGGCCAGCAAGTTCTTGCGTTTAATGATCGTCATGTCTGGCTCCTTAGAATGCGTGGGCTGCGTGTGCGCCCAGGCTCATGATGTACTGAAGGAAAATCTGATTGTCGCTCACGCCGGGACGGGCGCGGTCGCGCGCGAACTGCAGGCGCAGACGGGAAAACTCCGAGGGGCTGTAGTCGAGCATGACGGTGGCGCGGGTCGGGGACCACCTCGCCAGCGCCGGGAAGGCGGTATCTGGCAGGGTGCCGTTGTCGACCAGGCCGATCGCGGTTCTGCCGGCCGCAACGCGGTCATAGCGCAGGCCGGTGCGCCAGTTCGGCATGAACTGGAGCACGCCCTGCAGGTACCAGCCCGACTGGCTGCTGGCAAAGCCGGCGCTGTCGGCGCCCTGCGCCAGCGCGCCGCTTTCCTTGCGGTGGAAATATTCGCCCTGCAGCTTGAAGTTGCGCTGGGTCGGGTTGCCGTTCGGGGCCCATTTGTAGATGGCGTCGGCGGCCCAGATGCGCGAGCTGCCGGTGAAGGCATTGGTGATGCCGTTGTCCTCGAACGCGCGCTCCGCCGCGCTGGTGCGCAGGTAGGACAGCCCGGCGCGCCAGCTGGCCGACTCGCCCAGGTCGTCGCCCACGTGCGCAAACAGCGCCGCCGCTCCGACGCCATTCTTGTTGCGCTCGTTGCCCGGGAAGGCGGCGCCGTTGCCGGCCTCGGCGCCCAGTTCGACGAAGGTATCGGTGGGCGCGAGCCATTTGGCCTGCACGCCGTCGGTCCTGTACTGGCCGCCCAGGAAGGCCTGGTAGGCCAGCGGGGCATCGACAAAGTCCCAGGCATGCGCGTGCTGCCCGTTCAGGTAGCCGAGCCCCGAGAGGAAGCGGCCGGCCTTGAAGTTCAGGCCGCTCGAGAGGGCGCGCGTGCTCACGAACGCCTCTTCCACCGAGGCCTCGTTCTCGGCCGACAGCGCAAAGGTCAGCTGGCCCGAAAACATGGGATCGATGCTGGCCGCCATGGTCAGCTCCGATTCGCCCAGGTTGAAGCTGCGCCGCCCCGGGCCGATCTCGCCCGCAGGCGGCACGACGCCGCCGATGCGGTACAGGTTGGGGTCTTGCGACAGGTTGACGTAGGTTCCGCCGAGGACCAGGGCGATGCTCGGATTGAAGGCATTGGCGCCAGCCGCGCCGGGGGCGCGGATGGGCGCCGGCGCGGCAGCTGCGGCAGGCGCCGGGGCAGGCGTGGGCTTGGCCGCGGCCAGCGCCGCGTTCTGCGCCGCGGCCGTTGCGGCCTGGGCGTCCTGCAGGCGCTGCTCGAGCGCTTGCAGGCGCGTTTCGTACGACTGCTTCATCTCGCGGATCTGGGCGCGGATGGCGTCGAGCTCCTTGTCGTCGGCCGCGCTGGCTGAAAATGGCGTAGCGAAGGCGGCGACGAGCGCCGCGCTCAAAACGGATTGTTTGATCATGGTAAGTCCTTGCGAATAGAGAACGGCGAGCCGATGCCTGCGCGAACGCAGCGGCTCATGAGGGAGGTATCTCTAGACTAAGGCAGGCGGGGCGCGCGGCTGGAACGCGACGAGGGTGCGGATGCAGTTGGAATGGCGCTGGCTGCCAGCCAATGCGTACGATGCGCTGGCGGCGAAGGCGAAGCGGCATTCAGGATTGCCGAGCGCGCCCGCCAGCTGGGCAAACGCAAGACACTGGTTGCAGGTGGGATCCTGCGCAAAGGCGCTCGAGAGCCGGCTGTCGGCGTCCCCGTGCGCCTTGACCGAAGCGCCCAGCGAGCCGCTCCAGTGCGACACCGCATGCGAAATCGCCATCTGCTGCGACAGCAGCAGCAGGAGCGACAACAACACGCGAAACAGTGTGCGGCGGGTCATGGGGTATCGGACTCAGCGGGACAAGGATGCCAGCATTGTAATGCGATCAAGAGTTCTGTGACATTTTATTTGCAAGTGCATGTTTTTCGAGGTAAGCCGGCACCTTGGCCGCACTCAGTTTATTGAGCGCCACCAGCAGCGCCGCCTCGACCTGGGGCAGTCCGTAGGCCGCTCCCAGGTGGCGCCCGATATGGATCAGCACTTCGGCGGCGACTTCGGCATCCGATTCGGCGCGGTGGGCTGCGCTGCGAAAGGCGATGCCGAGCTGGCCCGACAGCCGCCCCAGCTTGTAGCTGGGCAAGCCGGGAAAGACCCGGCGCGACAGCTTGAGCGAGCATACCAAGCCCTGGTGACCGCTCACCAGGCCCAGGCGTGCGCTTTCGGCAAGCAGGAATTTCTCGTCGAAGCTGGCGTTATGGGCCGACAGCGCGTCGCTGCCGATGAAATCGAGCAGCTCGGGCAGCACCCGCGCCACCGGTGGCGCGCCATCGACCATGGCCTGCGAGATCCCGGTCAGCGCGGTAATGAAGGACGGAATGCGCACCTGGCAGTTGATCAGCGAAACGTAGCGCTCGCACACGCGCCCGTTGACGATGCGCAGCGCGGCCACCTCGGTGATGCGGTCGCCCAGCGCGGGCGACAGGCCGGTGGTCTCGAAGTCGAGCATGACGATCGGTTTTTCAAGGTTCACGGGTGCTCCGTCATCCGAATTTGCGCAGCGCGTCGAGCGCCAGGCCGGCCCCGATGCTGCCGAACAAGTCGCCCTCGACCCGGCGTGCCTTCGGCACCAGCGCGGCGATCTGCTCGCGCAGCAGCCGGACCCCGCTCGAGCCGCCGGTGAAGAACACGGTGTCGACCGCGTCGGGCGTCACGCCGGCGTCGGCCAGCAGGCGCTGCACGGTCTGGCCGACCGTGCCGACCAGGTGGCCGATGGCGTCCTCGAACTGGGCGCGCCGCAGGGTCACGCTGTGGGCCGGCCTGAGCCGCTCGAGCGCGAGTTCGGCCGAGTCGGCCCCCGACAGGGCGATCTTGCCCTCTTCCACCTTGAGCGCGAGCCAGTGGCCGGCGCGCTCCTCGATCAGGCGCTGCAGGCACGCCAGCTTGTCCGGTTCCTGCGCGTCGCGCACCACGTCGGCCAGCTGGGTCCAGGTCTTCTTGGTATAGGCCAGGTTGATCGTGTGCCAGGTGGCCAGGTTGAAGTAGTAGCTCGACGGGATGTCGCTGTTGTTGGCCAGCCGGCCGCCCAAGCCGAGCAGCGGCATTACCGCCGCCAGGCTCAGGTATTTGTCGAAATCGGTGCCGCCGATATGCACCCCGCCGGTGGCGAGGATGTCGTCGCGCCGCTCGGCGCGCGCGGCGCGCCCGGGACCCAGGCGCACCAGCGAGAAGTCGGAGGTGCCGCCGCCGATGTCGACGATGAGCACCAGTTCCTCGCGCGCGATCTGGGATTCGTAGTCGAAGGCGGCCGCGATCGGCTCGTACTGGAAGGCGATATCGCGAAAGCCGGCTGCGCGCGCCACCTCGGCCAGCGTGTCCTCGGCCAGCCGGTCGGCCGCTGCGCTGTCGTCGATGAAAAAAACGGGGCGGCCGAACACGGCCGAGGTGAAGGGACGCCCGGCGGCGCACTCGGCGCGCCGCTTGAGTTCACCGATGAAGTGACCGAGCAGCATGCGAAACGGCAGCGCGCGTCCGCCCACCTCGGTCTGGCCGTCGATCAGGCTGGTGCCGAGCAGGCTCTTGAGCGAACGCATCAGGCGTCCTTCGTAGCCGGCCAGGTAGTCCGCCAGCGCCTCCCGGCCATAGCTGACCTTGTCCTCCTCGGCGTTGAAGAACACCACCGAGGGCAAGGTCGGCTTGCCGTCCTCGAGCGCGAGCAGGGCCGGCAGCCCGGGGCGGGCCCAACCTACTGTGGAATTTGACGTACCAAAATCGACGCCGCAAGCATTCGCCATGTGACCCTTTATATCGAGAGGGGCAGTATGTTACCAGATTCCCCCCGGCACCGGCGATTGTGTTGCGAACACAACGTCCTGCCCTAGTGTTGCTGAGAATCAAAAAGCGCTTGCCCCTATGAAGCTACGCTGGTGAAATTCCGTCCCGGAAACTTCACAGGGGAATATCTTGAGCGCTCAACAACACACAGCCTGCCTTGCGCTGCTCGCCGTCCTGCTGGCAGGCTGCGGCGGCGCAGGTGGCGATGCCGGCCCGAATACTTGCTCACTGACCAATCCAGGCGGATGCGGCGGCACCCTGCAGCCGCCCGTCGTGCAGCCGCCGCCCGACCCGGCGCCGGCGACGGATCCGGCGGCCAAGGCGGCCTCGGTCAGCCTGGTCTTTTCCAGCAACGAGCTGCCCTCGGCCGGGCTGGCGGGCGGCGACGTCAACGTCACCGCGCTGGTCAAGGCGGCCGACAACACCGCGCTGGCGGGCGCGAAGATCGAATTTAGCGCGGACTCCGGCATCCTGATGGTCAAGGGCACCAGCACCGACCAGGCCGGCAAGGCCAGCGCGCTGCTCGGCACCGGCGGCTCGCCGCTGAACCGCCCGATCCTGGTGACGGTCAAGGTCGGCACCCAAAGCACCAGCTCGGTCGTCAATGTGGTCGGCACCCAGCTCGCGTTTGCCGCCCCGTCCAGCATGAACGTGGGCAGCTCGGCCGATCTGGTCGCCACCGTGCTCGATTCGGCCGGACGCCCGGTCAGCGGCGCGGCGCTGACGGCCAGTGCCAGCAACGGCAACGTGGTGTTTGTCGCCGCCAAGGTCAGCGACAGCCTGGGCCGGGTTCCGCTGCGCATCGATGCAAGCCGGCGCGGCAGCGAGCAGATCACGCTGGCCGCGCTGGGCGCCACGCTCACCCGGACCATTGCGGTGGGCGGCGGCGAGGTGAGCCTGACGCCGGCCGTCGCGCTCGGCAGCGGCGGCGCCGAAGTACTGGCCGAGGTGGCCGTGGGAGCATGCCAGCCGGTAAACGGCATGTATACGACCGGCCAGGGCGGCACGGTGCTGCTGAGCGCTTCACGCGGACAGCTCTACAGCGACGCGCAGTGCCAGAATCCGCTGGCGGGCACGCGGGCGCTGCTTGGCTCGAACTTCCCCACCAGCTACATCCGCTCCCTCAATACCGGCGTGAGCACGATCGAGGCGGCCATCACGGGCGGGCCGAGCGGCTCGACCCGGCTCGAATTCGTCGCGCCGCTCAAGGCCGGCGCCACCCTCAACCTGCAGTCGGACCTGGCCGTGCTCGGGGCGGGCGAACGCAGCACGCTCATTGCCGTGGTGCGCGACGGCAGCGCCGGCAACAACCTGGTAAAAGGGGCGCTGGTCCAGTTCGCAATCAAGTCCGATCCCAGCGGCGGCGCCCTGCTCTCCCCGTTTAGCAGCGTGACCGGCAGCGACGGCGTGGCGCGCGCGCAGTTCGAGGCCGGCCCGGCCGACAGCGGCAAGGACGGCACCCTGATCGAGGCCCGTATCGCCGCCCTGCCGGCCACCGTTTCCGCGACCACCCTGACGGTCAACAAGAAGGCGCTCTCGATCCAGTTCGGCACCGGCAACCAGCTCGCCGAGTTCTCGCCCGCCGTGCTGCAGCAGGATTTCGCCGTGTTCGTCTCCGACAGCGCCGGCAACCCGGTCAAGGACGTGCTCATCAGCGCGGCCGCCTGGCCCACCTGGTACCGCAAGGGCGGCTACAAATGGGTGCCGCTCACCGCCGAGTCAGTCGTTCCCGGCCGCTGGGTGGCCATGCCCACCAGCGAGTGCGAAAACGAGGACCAGCAGCGCCGTGGCCTGTATGAGCGCGCCGACGACCTCAACGGGAACGGCCTGCTCGATCCCGGCATTCCGCTGTCGGTCGTTGCCAGCGGCAAGACCGACGCGCTGGGCCTGACCACGGTATCGCTGCGCTATCCGCGCGACCGCGCCAACTGGGTGCGGGTCGAGCTGACGGTAACGGGCACGGTTGCGGGAACTGAATCGCTGGCGCGCAACGCCTTCTGGCTGAGCGCCCTGTCCAAGGACCTGACTGACATCAACATCACGCCGCCGGGCTTGACCAGCCCGTACGGTACCGAGGCGTGCAACATCAGGGACTGAACCCGGGGCGCCGGCGCGCCGTTCTGCATGCAAGCCGCGCCGGCGCGCGATCACTCCATCAGGAGCGGGCGCATCTCGAGTGCGGCCTGCTCCAGCCGCGGCCGGTATTCGAGCAACTGCCGGGCCGACTTGCGCGCTTCCGAGGCGTGGCAAGCCACGGCCGCGACCACCTGCCCATCGGCCGCGCAAATCGGCACCGCTATGGCCACCATCCCGAGGATGTATTCTTCATCGTCGATCCCGACCCCCTGTTTTGCCACCTGCGCCAGGTCGGCGCTCAGCCGGACCGGATCGGTGATCGTTTTCGGGGTCATCCTGGTGAGCGGCAGCGTCGAGATCAGCTTGCGCTGTTCGGCCAGCGACAAACGCGACAGGAACAGCTTGCCGCTGGCGGTGCAATGCATGGGCGCCTCCGCGCCCGGCACCAGGTGCAGCCGCAGCGGTTGATCGGTCTCGACGCGCTCGATGTAGACCACGACATTTCCCTTCGGCACCGCAAGGTTGCAGTTCTCGCCGGTAGCTGCGACCAGATTGCCCAGGATGCCGCGGCAAAGACGGATCAGGGCATTGTTACGCAAGGTGATCAATGCCATGTTGGTGGCCGCCGCACCCGGCACATAACCGCGCCCGAACGGGGTGCGCAGCACATAGCCGTGCCGTTCCAGGTTGTCGAGCGTGCGCATCATGGTTGCCTTCGGCACCTGCATGCGCGCGGCCAGTTGCGACAGCGTCAGCGGCAAGGTGGCGCCGGCCAGGTGCTCGATCAGGCGCAGTACGCGCAGGCCGCGTGCATCGTCTGAACCGGCCGCGGCCGGTGCATCGCTTTCGCTCTGGTTCTGAAACACTTCATCCATATTCCGTTTCACTTTTCCCTGTTTCGCAAGGTTCCGATTGAAGCTCGGTCCCGGCTTGATTTATATATAGGCACGTGTTGTTTCAACATACAGGTCATTTGATATCAGTTTGCAGTTTATAGGAAAAATGGCACCGCAGAAGTGCCATGTTTACTTACCGTTTTCAGAAGGAGACAAGCAGCATGTCACCCAGTTTTGACTATATCGTCGTGGGCGCCGGCTCGGCCGGCTGCGTCCTGGCGAACCGCCTCTCGGCCGATCCGGCCACCCGCGTTCTATTGCTTGAGGCAGGCGGCAGCGACACCAATCCATGGATCCACGTGCCGGTCGGTTATTTCAAGACCATGCACGATCCCAATCTTGACTGGTGTTACGTCACGGAACCGGACAAGGGCATCGCGGGGCGCCAGTTGCAGTGGCCGCGCGGAAAGGTGCTGGGCGGTTCCAGCTCGCTCAACGGCCTGCTCTATGTGCGCGGCCAGAAGCAAGACTACGACCGCTGGGCCGAGCTGGGCAACGAGGGCTGGGCTTACGCCGATGTGCTGCCCTACTTCAAGAAATCGGAAGACCAGGAACGCGGCGCCGATCGCTACCACGGCGTGGGCGGGCCGCTCAAGGTATCGGACCTGCGCCTGCGCCGCCCGATCGCCGATGCCTTCATCGAAGCGGCAAAGGAAACGGGCATTCCGTTTAACCACGATTACAACGGCGCCGAGCAGGGAGGGGTCGGCTACTTCCAGCAAACTGCGAGCCAGGGCTTTCGCTGGAGCACGGCGAAAGCCTTCCTGCGTCCGGCCAGAAAGCGCCCCCAGCTGAAGGTGCTGACCAAGGCGCAGATCATGCGCGTGCTGTTCGAAGGCAAGCGCGCGGTCGGGGTCGAATATCGCCACGAGGGCAAGCTGCAGCGCGTCATGGCGCAGCGCGAAGTCATCCTCAGCGCGGGCGTGATCGGCTCGGCGCAGATACTCCAGTGCTCCGGCGTCGGTCCGCGCGCGCTGCTCGAGACGGTCGGCGTGCCAGTGGTGCACGCGCTGCCGGGCGTCGGCCAGAACCTGCAGGATCACCTGCAGATCCGGCTGGTATTCAAGACCCGGCTGAAGACCCTCAATGACGAGGTCAACAGCATATTCAACAAGCTGTGGATCGGCCTGCAATACATGCTTTTCCGCTCAGGCCCGCTGACCCTGGCGGCCAGCCAGGTCGCCATTTTCACCCAGTCGAGCCCGGAACTGACCAGGCCGGACATCCAGTTCCACATGCAGCCCTTAAGTGCCGACAAGCCGGGCGAAGGGGCGCACAAATTCTCCGCCTTCACCTGTTCGGTATGCCAGTTGCGTCCGCATAGCCGCGGCTATGTCGCGATCAGGTCGGCCGATCCCCTGGTCTATCCCGAAATCCAGGCCAATTACCTATCCGACGAACGCGACCAGGCCGTGGCAGTGGCGGCATTGCGGGTGGCAAGGCGCATCGCGAGCGCGCCCTCGCTGGCCGCGCACATCACCTCGGAATTCGTGCCCGGAACGCATTACCAGACAGACCAGCAATTGCTGGACGCGGCAAGACAGTTCAGCCAGTCGATTTACCACCCAAGCGGCACCTGCAAGATGGGGCGCGACGAGATGGCGGTGGTCGACCAGCGCTTGCGCGTGCACGGCATCAGCGGCTTGCGCGTGGTCGATGCCTCCATCATGCCGGAGCTCATCTCCGGCAACACCAATGCCCCGACCATCATGATCGCCGAAAAGGCGGCCGACATGATCATCGCCGACGCGCTGGCGCGCCAGCCATACCGGGCCCGCCAGGCAGAACCGCAACAAGCAGTACGACAAGAAGCGCAACAAGCCGAAGCTTGAAAACGCCAGGCGCCGCAGCTGGCGCCACCAGATGTAAAGAGACAGCCGTGTTGCTCGATCATATGCCAGCTTCTGGCACGCGGCGCATTCACGTAATATATAAAAGAACGGAGACAAGATGTTAAACAGCCCAGACAAAAAGAAGGAATTAAGGCGCGTCGTGATGGCAAGCGTGATCGGCGCGACGATCGAATGGTACGATTTTTTCCTGTACGGCGTGGTCGCCGGCATCGTCTTTAGCAAACTGTATTTTCCCGGCTCCGACCCGCTGGTCTCGACCATGCTGGCGTACGGAACGTTCGCCGCCGGCTTCCTGTCGCGCCCGATCGGCGGCATTATCTTCGGACACTTCGGCGACAAGATCGGCCGCAAGAGCATGCTCGTGATGACCCTGATGATCATGGGCGTGTCCACCTTCCTGATCGGGGTGCTGCCCGATTACGGACAGATCGGCATGTGGGCTCCCATCCTGCTGCTGCTGCTGCGCATAGTCCAGGGCATCGGACTGGGCGGGGAATGGGGCGGCGCCGTGCTGATGGCGTATGAATATGCGCCGGCCAACCAGCGCGGTTTCTATGCCAGCTTGCCGCAGATCGGCCTGGCAATCGGCCTGTGCCTGGCCTCAGGCGTGGTGGCGGTGCTGTCCTACACCCTCACCGATGCCCAGTTCCTCGCATGGGGCTGGCGCGTGGCCTTCATCCTGTCGGCCCTGCTGGTATTCATTGGCATGTGGATCCGCCTGAACGTGATGGAAACGCCCGAGTTCAGGGCCGTCAAGGCCAGCAACGCCGAAACCGAGATCCCGTTTCTCGACCTGCTCAAGCGTTACCCTGGCAACGTCGCCAAAGGCATGGCCGCGCGCTATATCGACGGTGTCTTCTTCAACGTGTTCGGCGTGTTCTCGATCAGCTACCTGACCAGCACCATCAAAGTCGAGCGCACCGACGCGCTGGTCGGGGTGATGGCATCGGCCATCGTCATGTGCTTCTTCATCCCGTTCTTCGGCCGCCTGTCCGACCGCATCGGCCGCACCAAGGTCTATTTCTGGGGCGCGCTGATCACCGGTCTTTCGGCGTTACCGGCATTCTGGATTTTTCTTCACTTTTCCGACCACATCCTGATGCTGTGGCTGGCCGTCATCATACCTTTCGGGATCCTGTATTCCTCCGTGTATGGCCCCGAGGCGGCGCTGTTCTGCGATTTGTTCGACGCCAAGGTCAGGTACACCGGCATTTCCTTCGTTTATCAGTTCTCCGGCATCTTTGCCAGTGGCCTGACGCCGATCATTGCGACCTATCTGCTCAAGACCGGCGGCGGCGAACCGTGGCATATCGTCGGCTATGTCATCCTGTCGGGCGTGGTGTCGGCCATTGCCGCCTTCATGATCGGCAGGGCGCCGCAGGATCGCCTGGCGGCGCCCGCGCTGAAATCGGCCAGCCGCTAAGGCCGGTGGCGGGAATCGATGCGCATTCCCGCCTGCGTCAGATGGTACGCCGCACCAGCAGGCTGCGGATGCGTCCGATCGCAGCGGCCGGGTTCAACTGCTTCGGGCACACATCGGTGCAGTTCATGATGGTGCGGCAGCGGAACAGGCGGTAGGCATCGTCGACGTTGTCGAGCCGTTCGGCAAGGGCGGTGTCGCGCGTGTCGACCATGAAGCGGTACGCCTGCAGCAAGCCGGCCGGCCCGACGAACTTGTCGGGGTTCCACCAATAGCTCGGGCAAGCGGTGGAACAACAAGCGCACAGGATGCACTCGTACAGCCCGTTGAGCACGTCGCGCTCTTGCGGCGACTGCAGGCGCTCGCGCTCGGGCGCAATCGTATCGTTGACCAGGTAGGGCCGAATCGAGTGGTACTGCTTCCAGAACATGGTGAAGTCGACGATCAGGTCGCGTACCACCGGCAGGCCCGGCAGCGGACGCAGCACGATCGGATGATCGACTTCGTCGATGCCGGTGACGCAGGCGAGCCGGTTCTTGCCATTGATGTTCATGCCGTCCGAGCCGCACACGCCCTCGCGGCAAGAGCGGCGAAACGACAGGCTGTCATCGACCTCGGCCTTGGCGCGCATGAGCAGATCGAGCACCATCTTGTCGTGATGTCCTGGTTGGACGCGGATGCGCTCCATGACGGGATCGCGGCCGCTGTCGGGATCGTAGCGGTAGATTTTCATTTCAATGGCGCTGGCTGCTGACATGGCGTGACTCCTCGAACCGATCCTGTTGGATGCCGTCGCGTGCACTGCGTTCGATTTGACGAAAAATCTTCATGCACGAGCGCAGCGCAATCTTTCATCCTTCCAAGCCTACATCGTTCATCGATGAGCTAGCGCAAGTGCGCCGATTTGGCCAAGGAACATGATGCTTGTGATAATAATTATTTATGTGGGAGAGTACGGCAGGCATCTTCCAGGCTTGGGAAAGCCACCACATGTCGATTCCTTGATGTAGAGAAAACAATCAATACGGCGGCGTTGCCGCATACCGGATTTGAACGTTACGATGTTTCGGTGGCGAGAAATCAAGAAAACCAGACGAAAGATCTCCTGCATGCGAACTGACGCGAAAAATAGTGATGAGCTTGGAGTGAGCGTATGTGGATCGGGTTGGGAGTACCATGAAAGCGCAGCCTACCTGGCAGCGTCCGGCAATCCTTGCCTGGCTGCAGCAGATTCTGCTTGAACGCTTCGGCCAACCGGTTCGCCTGCACTTCGCCGAGCCTGGCATCGTTCGCCTGGCCACCGAGGGCAGCGCCACTTACATCGACATCTGCACCGATCCGGCCACGTTCAGCCGCGCAGGCTCGGGCTTGCCCTGCACGCGCTGGAACGGCGCGGCCGAAGGCTGGGACATGGCTTTGGGGCGCCCGCTCCCGGCCCC
>Ga0066461_1000080_pt1 | contig 51122 bp, 41 predicted proteins | sample LakWasMe91_HOW11_2_FD_59572 | JGI IMG/M metagenome (GOLD analysis project Ga0066461, IMG submission 59572) | Freshwater sediment methanotrophic microbial communities from Lake Washington under simulated oxygen tension - Sediment Metagenome 91_HOW11 | ecosystem: Environmental > Aquatic >...
TCGTTAACGTCCACCAACTGCACATCAATACGCCGGTCAGCGTCGGACCATTCGACATCTTCCCAAGAGAGGCATTGGATTCAGACGTGGATTCGATGTTTCAGATCAGGGCCGCCGGTCTCAATGTATTGAATGTCGTCGATGCGTGGATCGATCCCGACGCGCTCACCGAGCTTGCGCGGCAGGCACCGTGGGACATGGTGCTGTGGCCGTTTCAAACGATGCGCGAAACAGACGTGCTGTCGCCGTCCAGGGCCCAGCCTGCCCCTGTGGCATTGCCGGATGAATGGATCGATCAGCTCAGGATCTTGAACCCGAGATATGTGGTGCCGAGCTCCTGCCAGTTCCTTCAGGAGCCGTGGTCTTGGTACAACCACGCATTTTTCCCGATTAGCTATCGGCAGTTTCAGGAAGAGGTGGAAGCGGCACTGCCGAGTACACAGGTGATCCGGCTGAATCCGTCCGTATCCGTGGTGCTGGACGAAACATCACTCCAGGCATCGCCCTCGCTGGCGTGGGTCGTGCCGGTCGGTGAGCAGGATGTCGATTATCGATACGACCCGAATGCAGAGGCGCCGCGCACTGCCGACATTGCGCGCCATTTCCCGCCGCTCACCGCGCAGCAGAGCGACAGGGTAATCGACTACTGTCATTCAGGCTTGCTTGCAAAATACGGGGAAATGGAACTCGCACCGGATAGTTTTTTCGAGAAAACGCGCATTTGGCAATTGTCCGTCTACGACCATAGCGGATCGGCCATGCATTATCGCTACCGGCTGGAAGGCGAGCGCATGGAACGCATTGGCAACGGCGAAGGGCCGCTGGCCTGGACCACCGAGGTCCCCGTTTGGAAACTGTATGCCGCACTTGAGCTGGGCGAGTCCCTCACCTCGATGTATATGCGAATTAACGATGCGGTTTTCGACGCCGAGACGGAACAGGAAATCGAATCGGCGGATATTGTCGATGATCCCCTGATCCGCTGCCTGTTCAACGATGTCTTCGGCGCTTATCAAGCCACCCAGTTGCGCCGGCTGAAAGCACGGGCAGGCGGCCCATCCATATTCTAGAAAAAAATCCATATGGTGGACCTGTCCATCATCGGAAACTCGCCTCCTATATCATCGAAGCGATGAAAAAGGAGAGAAGGTATGAGTATGCAACACGCTGCTATGACGCATGCCCTGCCCGCATCCTCTGGTGCGCCGCACTGCGCTCAGTCCGGAGAGTTTGGCTATTTCGTTGGCGAGGTGGTCGCCAGATGGGCGGCGGATGGGCGCAACATGATCTTGACGGAGTCGTTCGAATACATCGATCCGCACGGACAGAGGTGGGACGCGCCTGGGGGATCGGTAATCGATGGCGCTTCCATACCGAGGATCGTATGGTCGGCGATCGGCGGGCCGTTCGAGGGAATGTATCGGAACGCCTCTGTCATTCACGACGTGGCCTGCGTGCGCAGAAATCGCCACTGGGAGGAAGTGCATCTGGCGTTTTACACGGCCATGCTCGCTTCCGGCGTTGACTGCACCAAAGCGAAGATCATGTTCGCGGCGGTCTATCATTTTGGGCCGCGTTGGGATCTCAATGCCGGCGCTGATGAGTGCGGGCCGGACGGCTATCCCGGATCGGTGGATCCGCTCGCCCGGGTCGCGCAAGCGCTGGGCGCGGCGAATTCCAAAAAACCTGGCCAGGGCTTGGGCGCGGCGGGTCTGATGTTTGGCGGCATGCAAATGCAGGATGCAAGAAAAAATCTTCGCAAGGAAGACTTCGACCGTATCGCCTTGCAGATACTTGTGCATGGCGACACGGCCGAGCCCATGACCATCGAGCAGATTAAACGCTTTTACTGAGAACAGGCCGTTTCGCTCTGCTGTTGCTGGAAGTACCCTTCCGTATGAATCATCCCGTCCTTCGCCCCGAGCCGCCTGGCCGCCGCCTTGCAGCTCTCGACGAAGTCGGGCGTACCGGCGATGAACACGCTGTGGCCGGAAAGATCGGGGAACTGGGTCGACAAGATATCGGGGATCCGTCCGCTCAGCATGCCGTCGCGCTTTTCACGCGTCAGCGTCGGCATGAACTTGAAGCGCCGGTTCTTCGCCTGCAGGTAGGTCATCAAGCCCTGGTCGTAAATGTCTTCGGCGCTGCGTGCTGAGAACATCAGCCGCACCGGCTGCTTGAAGCCGCGCCGCAGTGCGGCCTCCAGCAGCGACAGGATCGGCGCCAGTCCGGAACCGGCAGCCAGGCACAGCACCGGCGTTTCGACCGATGGGTCGCCGATGAAGGTGCCGTAGGCGCCGGACAGTTTCACCGTCTGGCCGACCTGCACCTGGTCATGCAGCCAGCGGCTGGTTGCGCCGTGTTCATCGCGCGTCACGTGCAGCACGATTTCGCCCTCCGGCCGGGGCGCCCCGGCGATCGAGTAGCAGCGCTTGGGAATGCCCGCCTCGGTATCGCCCAGGGTGACATACTGGCCGGGCCAGTAGCGCACCGCGTTACCCAGCGGGCGCAAATGAAATTCGGTGATGCGCGGCGTGCGCGCGATCTTGTCGGTGACCACATGCAGCATGTTCTCGCGCGGGGGAAACAGCTTGGGTTTGGCGTCGTCGGTGCCCCATTCGATCACCAGTTCATCGGACAAGGGCTTGGCCATGCACATCAGGCCGTACCCTTGTGCGCGCTCCTCTGGCGACAGGGCCATGTCCAGCACGATGCCCTGGTCGAACTCGCCCCGCACCACCTTCACCTTGCATTCGCCGCAAGCGCCCGCGCGGCAGTTATTCGGCAGCGCGTACCCTGCGCGCTCTACTGCCGTGAGAACGGTGTCCCCGGGTTCACAGGCAATCTCATGGCCCGATGGTTCCAGCTTGATTCGGCTCACTTGTCGTCCTTTGCATAGTTCAATTACGTCTCACGGAAACTGCGCGCAGGCGCCGGCCTGCGCGCAGTCGGGATCAGAACACCGGAATGATGTCGCGCATGTCGATGTCGGTCACTTCCTCGCCGGAGATGCCGACTTCCGGAATGGCCGGGAACGGGATGTCGTACTTGTCGAGCACGCCCTTCAGGTTGAGCATCGCGGCCTTCCAGTTTTCCTTCTTCTGCTCGTACTCGGGAATATGGAAGCCGGCGCCGCGCGCCACCGCTTCGGCCTTGCGCTGCACTTCGATGAAGTCGGCCGGCAGGTCCCAGAAATCGGCAGGCGGTTCGAACAGCACGGCCGACAGGAACAGGTAGCCTGCCCGCACCTGCTTGGTGATGATCGCGCGGTCTTCGATCTTCATCTTCGGATAGTCGCGCTCCATCAGCGCCAGGCAGATCGCCATGTGGCGGCCTTCGTCGCGGCCGATGTTGCGGAAGCCTTCCTTGAACACGGGCTCGGTGCATCCGGCCGCCATCTGGTGGAAGATGGTGGCGGCGGCAATCTCGCCCATCAGGAAGGAGCTGAACAGTACTGCCAGGCTGTACTTCGGCACGGCTGCCTTGTAGCCGGTCCAGTAACGCCCGCCGTTGTAATACAGCCAGGCCGTATTACGCTTGAGCTGCTTGCCCAGTTCCGTCTTCGGCTCGTAGGTCAGCGCGTCGGGATGCTCGAGCAGCTTGGTGATCGCCAGGCCGCACATCTGTTCGTGGTTCTGCTCGTCGCGCGTGACCGAAAAGAAGCAGCGCCGCACCGCGTCTTCCTCATGCACTTCATAGGTCTTAATGAAGGCTTCCGCAAAGACCGGCGGCGCGGAGGCGTCGAACACCGACAGCAGGGTCCACCAGTAGGCGATCGCTTCGCGCTCTTCCCAGCTGTAACTGCTCACATCGAAGGTGTCCCATGGAAGCGACTGGGGATCCCAGGCCTCGCGCAGCGAGGAATTCCAGACTTCTTCCAGCTTCGCCGTCTCGCGATGCCAGGACAGCGGGTACACGTTCGGCTGTTCCGTCGCTGGCGGGTAGTCCATCAGATGTGCGATTTTTTCATTGTGGTTCATGCTGCGCCTCCTTCAAGGGGTTTGGAAAATTGTCACGTTCGATTCATATTCGTTACTGAATTTATTACATGATACTCATATCTTGACCTATGTCAATTATTTTGTGTCATATTTTTTTATCGTATCGAATTAAAACGGCGTGATGACGGCGCAAGGACGACCTTGCCCCGCCAAACCGGTGAATGCGCTTGCGGCGCGTGGCTTACTTCAGGAATGCTGCGATGGCGGACATGACCTCGTCCTGATGGCCCACCCACAGGTGGCCGCCGCTGGGGTAGCCGATGAACTGCGCGCCGGGGACGTGCTCGGCCGTATAGCGGGCGCCGTCGTAGGTTCCGAACAGGTCGTCGCGCATGCTGATCACGAGCGTGGGCACGGCGATCCGTTCGAGCTCGTAGCGCTCGAGGCTGGAAGTCACGGCCGCGTCGTTAAGCAGGCCGAGCCGGCGTGGCGTCACCGGCAGGATCTGCTTGAGTACTGCGGCAACGCGCGCCTGCTCCGCCGCGCCGGCCTGCGCCACCACCTCGGGCGGCGTGGCCAGGATTGCGCGCAGCAGCGTGGCGCGGCTGATCCGGGGCGCGGCCCAGAACAGAAAGTCCGAGCGCAGCGCGGTATCGAACAGCAATTCGGTCCATTCCGGTGTCTTCATCGACGCCGCACGGTCGGGCCGCGGCACGTAGGCGGCAGGCACCAGCAGCACCAGTGCGCGGCAGCGCCCGGGATGGCGCAGCGCGAATTGCATCGATGAGGGTGCGCCGGCCGAGGCGCCAACGATCGCTGCGCGCGCGATCTTGAGCGCGTCGAGCAGGCAGGCATGCGCGTCGGCCTGGGCCGCGGCCGATGCGTCGGCCGGCAACGGTGTGCGTAGGTAGCCGAAGCGCGACATGGCGATGACGCGCAAGCCCTTGCGCGCGAGCGGTTCGGCAAAGGCGAGCCCCTGGTCGAATCCGCCCCCGGCGCCGTGCACCACCAATACCGGCGCGCCGGCGCCGGTTTCGGCGTACTCGATCGGCCCGCAGGCCGTGTGCGCGATGCGGCTGCCAGTGGCGATGCGCTGGCGCGCTTCGCCAATATCGCGCTGATAGCCGGTGTAGGTCAGCGTCGCCAGCCAGGCCAGCAGCAGGGCTGCCAGCACGGCGACCGGGCGGAGAGGGCCTGCTTTTGCCATGCGTTACCTCCCGTGAAGGCCGCAACTTTGTACCAGCAGGCCCCTTGGGACCTTATCGGATCAGCCCACTTTCGGCAGGCGCGCGAGCGCCGCCTGGATGGCTTCCTCGGGATAGATGTAGTCCTCAAGCTTGCCGCTGAAATAGCTGTCGTACGCGCCCATGTCGAAATGGCCGTGCCCCGACAGGTTGATGAACAGCGTTTTTGCTTCGCCGCTTTCCTTGCAGCGCAGCGCTTCGTCGATGCAGGCGGCGATCGCATGGCTCGATTCCGGCGCCGGAATGATCCCTTCCGCGCGCGCGAAGCGTATCCCGGCTTCGAAGGTGGCAAGCTGCGGCACCGCGACCGCTTCCAGCAGCTTTTCGTGATAGAGCTGCGATACCAGCGCCGAGTCGCCGTGATAGCGCAAGCCGCCGGCGTGAATGCTGGGCGGCATGAAATCGTGGCCGAGCGTGTACATCAGCGTCATCGGCGTGAGCTTGGCGGTGTCGCCGTAGTCGTAGGCATAGTGGCCGCGCGTGAGCGTCGGGCAGGAGGTCGGTTCGACCGCGACCAGGCGCACGTTCTTGCCCGCCGCTTTGTCGGCCAAAAATGGAAATGCCACCCCGCCGAAGTTGGAGCCGCCGCCGCAGGGCGCGAAGATCATGTCGGGATAGTCGCCTGCGATGGCGAACTGCTTTTTCGCTTCCAGGCCGATCACGGTCTGGTGCAGCAGCACGTGGTTGAGCACCGATCCGAGCGCGTAGTTGGTGTCGGCGCGCGAGGCGGCGTCTTCCACCGCTTCTGAAATGGCCAGCCCCAGCGAACCGGGATTGTCGGGATTTTCCGCCCGTGCCGCGCGTCCGACGTTGGTGTGCTCCGACGGGCTGGCAAATACTTCCGCACCCCAGGTCTGCATCATCGAGCGCCGATACGGCTTCTGGTGATAACTGACGTTGACCATATAGACGCGCACTTCGAGGCCGAACATCTGCCCTGCCAGGGCCATCGAACTGCCCCATTGCCCTGCCCCGGTCTCGGTGGCGATACGCTTGATGCCCGCTTCTGCATTGTAGTAAGCCTGGGCGACCGAGGTGTTGACCTTGTGCGAACCGGCGGGCGAGACGCCTTCGTATTTGTAATAGATCTTGCACGGCGTGCCGAGCGCGGCTTCCAGGCGGTGAGCGCGGAACAACGGCGTCGGACGCCACATCTGGTAGATCTCGCGCACCTTTTCGGGAATCTCGATCCAGCGCTGCGCCGACATTTCCTGCTCGAGCAGGCTCATTGGGAAAATCGCCGCCAGCGCATCGAGTGCAACCGGCTTGCCGTCCGGCCCCAGCGGGGGCGCAGGCGGATTGGGCATGTCGGCGACCACGTTGTACCAGTGGGTCGGGATCTCGGATTCGTCGAGCAGTATCTTGGTCTTTTGCATAAGGCAATCCTGTCAGGCTAACGCAGGGAAGCGTTGATTTTTTTCAGTGCGGCCGAGCCGGGGCACAGGGCCCGCTCGCCCAGTTTGTTGAGCGGGGTATCGACCGTATTGATGTGAGTATGCAAATCGGTGGGATCGGAATCGACAAACAGCAGTCCGGTCACGATTTCGCCCAGCGCGTGATGTTTTTGCAGGTGGTTCATCGCGGCCACCCGGTCGTGCGCATCGTAATCCTCGTTCAGCTTGCGCAAGCGCAGCACCGAGCCGTCGTGCTGGGTCACTTCCTGCAGCGTGCCCGGCGCGTACTCGGTCGTGATTTCCTCGCCGGGAACGAAGAAGTCGATGCGGTTGACCGCTTCGTTGTGCTCGCGCACGTAGTCGTAGCTTTTGGTCGATCCGCTGTGGTTGTTGAAGGTCACGCAGGGCGAGAGCACGTCGATGAAGGCGGCGCCCTCGTGCCTGAGCGCGGCTTCGATCAGCGGTATCAGTTGCGCCTTGTCGCCCGAAAAGCTGCGCGCCACGAAGGTTGCGCCCAGTTGCAGCGCCAGCGCCACCAGGTCGACCGGGGCGTCCGAGTTGGTCACGCCCTTCTTCGATTTCGAACCCTGGTCGGCGGTCGCCGAGAACTGTCCCTTGGTCAGGCCGTAGACGCCGTTGTTCATCACGATGTACGTCATGTTCACGCCGCGCCGCATGCTGTGCGCGAACTGGCCGAGGCCGATCGAAGCGGAATCGCCGTCGCCCGACACGCCCAGGTAGGTCAGCTCGCGGTTGGCCAGGTTGGCCCCGGTGAGCACCGATGGCATGCGCCCGTGCACGGTGTTAAAGCCGTGCGAGCCGCCCAGGAAGTAGGTCGGCGCCTTGCTCGAACAGCCGATGCCCGACAGCTTGGCCACCTTGTGCGGCTCGATGTCGAGGTTGAAGCAGGCCTGCACGATCGCGGCCGATATCGAGTCGTGCCCGCAGCCGGCGCACAGGGTCGAGATCGCGCCTTCGTAGTCGCGCCGGGTGTAGCCGATCTTGTTGGTGCGCAGTGCCGGGTGATGCAGCTTTGGTTTAGCGATATAGGTCATTGCGCCACCTTCTTGAGCGAAGAGACATTAAACAGCGCCAGTCGGGAGGCGATTGCGTTGGTGATGAAGCGCGCGGTGATCGGGGTGCCGTCGTAGTGCAGTACCGGCGTCAGTTGCGCCGAGTCGAGGCCGCATTCGGTGATCAGCATGGTACGCAGCTGCGCATCGCGGTTCTGCTCGACGACGAACACATGGTCGTGCGCCTCGATGAAGTCGACCACGCTTGAATGGAACGGGAAGGCGCGCACCCGCAACGCATCGACATACATGCCTTGCGTTTCGAGCGCATCGAGCGCCTCGTTCATGGACGGGCTGGTCGAGCCGAAGTGGATCACGCCGCACTTGGTCGGCTTCGAGGCGCGCCGTTCGAGCGGCTTGGGCACCAGCTCCTTGGCGGTCTCGAATTTGCGCGACAGGCGTTCCATGTTGTCGATATAAACCGGCCCTTCCTCGCTGTAGCGCGCGTAGTGGTCCTTGGTGGTGCCGCGCGTGAAGAAAGCGCCCTTGGTCGGATGGGTGCCGGGATAGGTGCGGTAAGTGATGCCGTCGCCGTCGACATCGAGATAGCGGCCGAACTCCTTGCCGGCTTCGAGTTCCTCGCACGTCATGACCTTGCCGCGGTCCATGCGCTTGCTGTCGTCCCACTCGAACGGTGCGCACATGCGCGCGTTCATGCCGATGTCGAGGTCGAGCATCACGAACACCGGGGTCTGCAGGCGGTCGGCCAGGTCGAGCGCGGCGGCCGAGAAATCGAAGCTTTCCTTCGGATCTTGCGGGAACAGCAGGACATGCTTGGTGTCGCCATTGGAGGCGTAGGCGCACGAAATGAGGTCGGACTGCTGGGTGCGCGAGGGCATCCCGGTCGAAGGGCCGCCGCGCTGCACGTTGATCAGCGTGACCGGAATTTCGGCGAAGTAGGCAAGGCCGAGGAATTCGGTCATCAGCGACACGCCGGGACCGGAGGTGGCGGTGAAGGCGCGCGCGCCGTTCCACGACGCGCCGATCACCATGCCGATCGAGGCCAGTTCGTCCTCGGCCTGCACGATCGCGTAGTTGCGCTTGCCGGTGTCGGGGTCGGTACGGAACTTGGCGCAGTATTTCTGGAACGACTCGACCACCGAGGTCGATGGCGTGATCGGATACCAGGCGCACACCGAGGCGCCGCCGTACACGCAGCCCAGGCCCGCCGCCTGGTTGCCGTCGATGAAGATGCTGTCGCCGACCTTGTTGGCGCGCCTGACCTTCAAGCCCATGCCGGCGCAATCGAGGTGGGCCAGCGCGTAGTCGCGGCCCATGTGCAGTGCCTTGACATTCGAATCGAGCAGCTTTTCCTTGTCCCGGTACTGCTCGCTGAACAGCTTTTCGATTTCCTTGTGGTCCAGCTCGAGCAGGGCCGCGAGCGCGCCGACGTAGATGATGTTCTTGAAAAGCTGGCGCTCGCGCGCATCGGTGTAGGCTTCGTTGCAGATCTGCGTGAGCGGGATGCCGATCACGTTGATGTCGTCGCGCAGGCTGGCGACGGGAATGACGCGGGTGCTGTCGTAGAACAGGTAGCCGCCTGCTTCGACTTCCCTGACGTCGGCGTCGAAGGTCTGCGGATTGAGCGCGACCATCATGTCGCAGCCGCCGCGCCGTCCCAGGTAGCCGGCCTCGGATACGCGCACTTCGTACCAGGTGGGCATGCCCTGGATGTTGGACGGGAAGATGTTGCGCGGACTGACCGGCACGCCCATGCGCATGATGGCGCGGGCAAACAGTTCGTTGGCGGAGGCGGAGCCGGAGCCGTTGATGGTGGCGAATTTGACGACGAAGTCGTTGGTGGCCTTGAGCTTCTTGATCATGATGCGATTTCCTGAATTGTTGCTGTGCGGTGTGCCTTGCCCATCTGGCGGTCACGGCACTTCGGTCCGGCATGGGTCATGCTGAACAGGAATTTCTGCATGTCCCAGGCGCCTGTCGGGCAACGCTCGGCGCACAAACTGCAGTGCAGGCACAAATCTTCGTCCTTGACCGCGACCCTGCCCGTTTTAAGCTCGCTCGACACATACAGGTCCTGCGCGCGGTTTTCGGCCGGCGCCTTCAGGCGGCGGCGCAGATCGTCTTCCTCGCCGTTGTAGGTGAAGGTGATGGCGTCCATCGGGCAGATGTCGGTGCAGGCGTCGCATTCGATGCAGCGCGCAGCGCTAAATACCGTCTGCACGTCGCAATTGAGGCAGCGCTGCGCTTCCTTGAGCGCGGCCTGCGCCTTGAACCCGAGCTCGACTTCGACCTTGATGCTCTTGAGCGCGTCGTGGGTGTCGAGCAGCGGCACCTTGCGGCGATGCTCGAGCGAGACCACGTTGTCGAAGCTCCAGTCATGGATGCCCATCTTCTGGCTGACCATGCTCACCGTGGGCGCCGGACGCAGCGCCACGTCTTCGCGGTGGCACAGGCGGTCGATCGAGACGGCGGCCTCGTGGCCGTGCGCGACCGCCCAGATGATGTTCTTGGGACCGAAGGCGGCGTCGCCGCCGAAGAACACGTTCGGCAGGGTCGATTGCATGGTGGCCTCGTCGACCACCGGCATGCCCCATTGGTTGAACTCGACGCCGATGTCGCGCTCGATCCAGGGATAGGCGTTTTCCTGTCCGACCGCGACCAGCACTTCGTCGCATTCGACATGCTGGTCCGGCTCGCCCGACGGCACCAGGCTGCGCCGCCCCTTGGCGTCGTACTGCGCCTTGACCTGCTCGAACACCATGCCGGTCAGCTTGCCGTTTTCGTGGGTGAACTCCTTGGGCACCATGAAGTTCATGAAGCTGATGCCTTCGTGCTGCGCGTCTTCCTTCTCCCACGCGCTCGCCTTCATTTCCGCAAACCCGGAGCGCACGATGACCTTGACGTCTTCGCCCCCGAGGCGCAGCGCGGAACGGCAGCAATCCATTGCCGTATTGCCGCCGCCGAGCACGATCACGCGGCGTGCGATCCGGTCGACGTGGCCGAACGACACCGAAGCGAGCCAGTCGATCCCGAGGTGGATGTGCGCGCCCGCTTCCTTGCGCCCGGGAATGTCGAGGTCGCGCCCGCGCGGCGCGCCGCTGCCGACGAAGATCGCGTCGTAGCCCTGGCCGAGCAATGCCTTCAGGCTGTCGATGCGCTCGCCGGCGCGAAACTCCACACCGAGCTCGAGCACATAGCCGGTCTCTTCGTCGAGCACGGTGTCGGGCAGGCGGAACTTGGGAATCTGGCTGCGCATGAAGCCGCCGGCCTTGTTTTCGCCGTCGAACACGGTAAGCTGGTAACCGAGCGGGGCCAGGTCGCGCGCCACGGTCAGCGACGCCGGGCCGGCGCCGATGCAGGCGATGCGCTTGCCGTTGGCGGGAGCGACTTCAGGCAGGCGCGCGCGAATGTCGCCCTTGTTGTCGGCCCCGACGCGCTTCAGGCGGCAGATCGCCACCGGCTCCTTGCTTTGTCCATCTTCCACCCGCATGCGCCTGCAGGCGCTCTCGCAGGGGCGGTCGCAAACACGGCCGAGCACGCCCGGGAACACATTTGCCTGCCAATTGATCATGTAGGCATCGGCATAACGGCCTTCGGCGGTCAGGCGGATATATTCGGGGACGGGGGTGTGGGCCGGGCATGTCCATTGACAGCTGACGACCTTGTGAAAGTGGTCCGGCCGTCCGGTATCAGTTGGCTTCAATGCAATTTCTCCTGTCGGCGCGCCTGATTCCCGCGCGCGCGTAAAAAAATATCTATAAACGAGAAATTATAGGTGAGCGTTGCGCCAGCAATTCTCAGCTTCGGCGCGCTATTGCCGGGAATCTTGATGTAAATCGCTTATCCCGTTTATTTTCAACATAAGCACGCGCGAACGTTGGAGCAGTGCCACAATTTCAACGGTCCGGCGGCCACAGGCACGCCCTATCGTGCGCTGAGCCGTGTCCTAATCCGTCATCATGGCGGCGTGTCAACACGAACGACGGACCGATAATGGAACAAAAGTGGCCGCAGGAAATCTGGCTGGTCAGGCATGGCCAAAGCGCCGGCAACGTGGCGCGCGATGCCGCCGAGGCGGCCGCTGGCTTGCACATCGATATCGCCACGCGCGATGTCGATGTGCCGCTGTCGGACCTCGGCATCGAGCAGGCGCACGACCTGGCCGACTGGTTCGCCGCCATGCCGGCGCACTCCCGGCCCAACGTGGTGCTGCACTCGCCCTACGTGCGCGCGGCCGACACCGCGCGCATCCTCCTGGGCCGCATGGGCACCTCGCCGGGCATGGTGGTGCAGTCCGACGAGCGCCTGCGCGAGAAGGAATTCGGCGTCATCGACCGCCTCACCTCGCACGGCATCGCCCACAAATATCCGGAACTGTTCGAACAACGCCAGCACGTGGGAAAGTTCTACTTCCGCCCGCCCGGCGGCGAAAGCTGGTGCGACGTCATCTTGCGCCTGCGCAGCGTGCTCGACACCATCACGCGCGAGTACTGCCGCGAACGGGTGCTCATCGTCGGCCATCAGGTCACCGTCAATTGCTTCCGCTACCTGTTGGAGCGGCTCGACGAATCGAAGATCCTCGAATTCGACCGCATTGCGGACGTTCCCAACTGCTCCGTCACGTCCTACAGTTTCGACCGCTCGCAAGGCAAGAACGGCAAGCTGGTGCTGCGCCTGACTAATTTCGTCACCCCCCTGGAAGCGGCCGGCACGACCGTCACGGCGCAAAAAGATGTGCCCGTTGCTCCGAAAGCGTAGGCGCTCCGGCCCGATGAATGCGAGCTCGCTGCAATCGCCCTTCACTAATATAGACGCCGCCATGCTGCGCGGCTGGCCGCTGCCGCTGCCGCCCGCCGATGGCGACAAGGAGCAGCGCGGTCATGTGCTGGTGCTGGGCGGCTCGCGTGAAATGCCGGGCGCCGTGATCCTGGCCGCCACCGCCGCCCTGCGCGCCGGCGCCGGCAAGCTCACCATCGCCACCGGCGCGAGCGTCGCGCAACTGGTCGCGCTGGCGATGCCGGAGGCGCGCGTGCTCGGGCTGCGCGAAACGGCCGAAGGCGGCTTCACGCGCGACGCGACCGACCAGCTCGACCCGCTGGCCGACAAGGTCAACGCGATCCTGATCGGGCCGGGCATGCAGGACGAGCCAGCCACGGCCGCGCTGGTGCGCGCCCTGCTGCCCCGCCTCGATGGCGCCGCCGTCGTGCTCGACGCCTGTGCCATGGGCATCGTAGCCGGTCCCGGCCCGCACGGCGCCGAAGGCGCACCGTTTCGCTTCGCGCTGCCGGTCGTGCTCACCCCGCACGCGGGCGAAATGGCGCACCTGACCGGGATCGCCAAGCAAGAGATCGTGCGCGCCCCGGAGCGCCATGCGCAACTGGCGGCGCGCAACTGGAATGCGGTGGTCGCGCTCAAGGGGGCGTGCACTTTCATCAGCGCCCCCGACGGGAGCATGTGGCGTCACGAAGGGGGCAACATCGGACTGGCCATTTCCGGTTCGGGCGACACCCTGGCCGGCATCATTGCCGGCCTGGCGGCGCGCGGCGCCAGCCTGGAGCAGGCAAGCTGCTGGGGCGTCGCGCTGCATGCGCTGGCCGGCGAGCAACTTGCCACCCGCTTCGGCGTGCTCGGTTACCTGGCGCGCGAAATCGCCAACGAGGTTCCGGCGCTCATGGCGCAAAGCGCGCGTCCCTGAGGCCTTGCATGCGGCCGCGCTTGCGCCGGCAGGCGCATTCGTTTGATGCCGATCAAGGTGCATCGGCATGCTGGCCAATTTGCTCACCAATCGCTCAAATTGACGAACTGGCGCAAGCGTTCAAAGTCTAATTTTTACAGTCTTATTCGTGCACTGAACGGGGCCGCGTGTCTCGCTGCGTCGGTTCCCTGATGGTCCCGTCTGGGGGTTGCAATCAGGCTCAGGTGCGGGGCTGAAATGGCGTCGCTTTCACTTGTCCGCCTCCGGGCAAGCAGCGGCAACAAACTTGACGTGAACGAGGAGTAAACACAATGAAAGCACTACAAACAGTACCTAAAATCCTTCTGGCTGCGGCAGTCATGGCCACGATGCTGAGCGCTTGCAAGAAAGACCAAACGACAGCAACCACCGAAACCACGACCACGGCGCCAGCAGAGACATCGGGTACCAGCGGCACCACCGGCACAACGAGCGGCGCCACAGGGGAAACCACAACGACCACGACCACCACCACCCCAGAGGCAACGGGCACCACCGGCACCACGGGCACCACCGGCACCACCACCACGACCACCCCACCGGCAGAAGGCACCACCACCACCACGCCACCGGCCGGCGGCACATCGGGTACATCCGGCACTTCCGGGACCACCGGAACAGGCACCACGGAGAGCACGACGACGACCACCACCCCACCGTCGAAATAAGCCGCGCAAGCCTGCGCTGGCTTCCGGCAGCCGATGCAAAAAGGGCCAGCAAGTGGCCCTTTTTTTTCGAGCCAAGCCCGGGTTAAGTCGGTGTCGTCACAGGAAGCGTCGCCAAATGGGGGCAGCGTTCTCGTCGCGGCAGTGCCGCCACTTCGCGGGGTTTGCGAAAATTACTCTGACCCCATTTGGCGATGCTGCTCCCAGCCCGCGGCGCAAACCGATCTTCCAACGCTTGTGGTTCGCCGGTTGGCGTCACACCCTAGCACATCCTAACGCTTCTCGAGCGCCACCACCGCCGGCACCGCACGAGCGCGTCCGGTCACCAGCCTGCCCAGCTTGAGCAGCATGCGGAACACCAGCCGCACCAGCATCAGCGTCAGGATCGCCTCGACGAAGGTCATCGCCAGCGCAGGCAGCGCATGCATGCGCTCTGCGCGCCGGTGGAACTTGGCAAACATGCGGTCGCGTGCGATCTCGATGCTGTCATAGAAGGTCGGCACCACGAGCAGCGTCAAGATAGTCGACGTAATGGTGCCGCCAATGATCGCGATCGCCAGCGGACGGTAGAACTCGCCGCCCTCGCCCAGCCCCAGCGCGACCGGGAACATGCCCGCGATCAGCGCGAAGGTGGTCATCAGGATCGGGCGCAGGCGCAGGCGCCCGGCGTGCATGAGCGCGTCTTCGCGCCCGAAGCCTTCCGATTCGCGCTTCCTGGCCGCGTCCAGCAGCAGGATCGCGTTCTTGGCCACCAGGCCCATCAGCATGATGATGCCGATAAAGCTCATCAGGTTAAGCGTGTTGCGCGTCACCAGCAGCGCCAGCACCACCCCGATCAGCGACAGCGGCAGCGACAGCATCACCGCCAGCGGCGCGGTGAACGAGCCGAACTGGATGACCAGGATCAGATACATCAGCCCGATACCGGACAGCAGCGCGATCAGCATTTCGGTAAACAGTTCGGCCTGGTCCTTGCCGGCGCCGCCCAGCTCCGGCCCGTAGCCTGGCGGATAATCGAACGACTTGGCCAGCTTCATGGCGTCCGCCGTGACCTCGCCGTTCGAACGGCCCTGCGCGTTGGCCGACACGGTAATGGTGCGCTTGCCGTCAATGTGGCGGATGCCGGACGGGCCCTTGCCCATCGTGATGGTGGCGATCTGGTCGAGCGGAATCATCTGGTTGGTGCCGGTAACGGCAATCGGCAGGCGCTCGATGTTCTCCAGGCTGACCCGGTCGTCCGGATGCAGCCGCACCGCCACGTCGCGCGTCTCGCCGGTCGGATCGACCCAGTCGCCCACTTCGACGCCGGCGAACGCGACCCGCAGCGACTGCGCCGCGTCGCCCGCCGAAATGCCCATCGAGTTGGCCAGGCCGCGGTTCAGTTCAATCTGGAGTTCGTCTTTCGGATCCTGCTGCGACAGGCCGACATCGACCGCGCCCTGCACCTGGCGCAGCTTGTCCATGTAGGCGTTGGTAATTTCCATCAGCTTGCGCGAATCCGGACCGGTGAACCGGATCTGGACCGGCTTGCGCGCGCCGTTGTTGACGTCGTCGAACACCACGAATTCGGCGCCGACCAGCGGGCGCACCTTGTCGCGCAGCTCGTTGCCGATCTCCTTGGCGCCGCGTTTGCGCTCGGTGCGCTTGCCGATGTCGACGTAGATCCGTCCGCCGTTCGGGCCGACGTTGCTGTTGGTCTCCTTAACTTCCGGAATCGAACGCGCCAGCTCGGCCGCCTTCTCCATCTTCAGGCGCGCATACTCCAGGCTTGACGAGGGCGGGGTGCGCACGTCGATCATCAGGAAGCCGACGTCGGCCGCGGGCAGGAAGCTCGAACCGCCGAATTTGGCATGCAGGCCCACCGCGCCTACCAGGCTGAGCAGTGCGATGGCGGCCATCGAGCGGCGGTGGTGCAGCGCCCACTCGATCACGCGCCCGTAGCGGTCGGCCTGGTGGTCGAACCAGTCGTTGAACCTGCCCAGCACGCGGCTGATGCCTTTTTTCGGCGCCGTATGGTGGTCCACCGGGTCGCCCCAGTAGGCCGACAGCATCGGGTCGAGCGTGAACGAAATGACCAGGCTGACCAGCACCGAGCAGGTCACGGTCAGTGCGAACGGACGGAACCACTCGCCGGAAATGCCGGGCATGAACGCCACCGGAACGAACACGGCAATGATCGAGAAGGTGGTGGCGGCCACCGCCAGCCCGATTTCGGCGGTCCCTTCGAGCGCCGCCTTGCGCCGCTCGGAGCCGCGCTGCATGTGGCGCACGATGTTTTCGCGCACCACGATGGCGTCGTCGATCAGCACCCCGATCGCCAGCGACAGGCCGAGCAAGGTCATGAAGTTGAGCGTGAAGCCGCACAGCCACACCGCGATGAAGGCCGCGATCACCGAGGTCGGCAGCGACAGCGCCGTGATCAGGGTCGAGCGCCACGAATTGAGGAAGGCGTATACCACGAACACGGTCAGCACCGCGCCGAAGATGAGCGATTCGATCACGTTGTTCAGGCTGCGCTGCGACTGCTCGCCGCCATCGCGCGTGATCTCGAGCTTGGTGCCGGGCGAGAGCTCCTTGTTGATCGCCTCGACCTCGGCGCGCACCTTCTTGGCCAGCGACACCGTGCTCGCCTCGCGCGAACGGGTGACGTAGATGCCCACGTTGGGCTTGGCGCTGCGGATGTTCAGGCCGTTAACCTCGGCGAAGCCGTCGGCGATCTGGGCCACCTGCGCCAGCCGCACGATTTCATCGCCGCGCCGCTTGACCACGATCTGCTCGAACTCGGCGGGCGACTCGATGCGCCCCACCAGGCGGATGCTTTTCTCGTCGAGCGAGCCGCGCACCTTGCCCACCGGGGCATTGGTGTTCTGGTTGCGCAGGGCCTGCACCACATCGCCCACCGATACATTATATTCGCGCAGCTTCTCGGCGCGCAGCAGCACGCTCAGCTCGCGCTTGAGCGAGCCGCCGGTAGTGACCGTGGCCACGCCGTCGATGCCGCGCAGGCGGTCGGCCAGCTGGTCTTCGGCCAGGCGCGAGATCTCCGCATGCGACTGGGTGCTCGACGACAGCGCCAGGTTCATGATCGGGTCGGCCGAGGTGTCGATGCGCCGCACGATCGGCTCGCGCATCTCGGTCGGCAACTTGTAGCGCACCGCCGCGATGGCGTTGCGCACGTCGTCCGAGGCTTCGATCAGGTTCTTCTTGAAGCTAAATTGCATCTCGAAGCCGGCACTGCCCTCGTTCGCGCTCGATTCGATCTCTTCCACGCCAGCGATGGCCGCCAGCTGCTTTTCGAGCCGGTTGACGATCTCGCGCTCGACCGTGTCGGGCGAGGCGCCCGGGTAGGCGACGCTCACGAACAGCATCGGGATCTCGACGTCCGGGTTCTGGTTGACGCGCAGCTTGGACAGGGCCAGCAGGCCGAGCGCCATCAGGGCCACGATCAGCACGACCGTGACGGTCGGGCGCTTGATACTGAAGTCGGATAGGAACATGGCTTATTTTCCTTGTACAGCTGCCGGCGCCGGCGTGCTGGCGTTCGCGCTGGCCATCTTGGTCGCGGCCATCTGGATCTTCTGGCCATCCTTGAAATTCGAGCCCGGGGTGCGCATCACGATGTCGCCCGCGGCCAGGCCGCTGCGCACCTCGTAGTTGCCGCTGCGCGGGTCGCGCCGGCCGAGCACGAGGTCGGCGCGGTTCAAGATGCCGTCCTTCATGCGCCAGGTGTAGGCCTTGTCGCCCGCCTTGACCAGTGCGGCTTCCGGCAGCATCAGGGCGGCCACGCTGGCCGCTTCGATGCGCCCTTCGGCATACAGGCCCGACACGCGCGGCTGGTTCGCGTCGGCGAAGCCGACCAGCACTTCGACCTGGCGCGTGACGCTGTTGGCGGCCGGGTCGACGCGCTTGACGGCGCCCTGGAACTCCTGCTCGGCGTAGCCATTGACGCGGAAATTGACCGCCTGGCCGATCTTGACCACGCTGACCTGGTCGGCCGAGACCCGGCCTTCAAAACGCATGCTGGCCGGGTCGATCACCTTGAGCAGTTCCTTGCCGATGGCGGCGGTGTCGCCGGCCGACACCTTGCGCTCGCTCACCACGCCGTCGAACGGGGCACGCACGTTGGTGCGCGCCAGCTGCTGGCGGGCCTGGGCGGCGCGCGTCCTGGCCGCCGCCAGGTCGCTTTGCGCATTGTTGCGGCGCACTTCGGCGTCGTCCAGCGCCTGGACCGAGATCATGCCCGACTCGCGCAGCGTCTTCAGGCGCGTCACCTGGCGCTGGGCCTGGTCGAACGCCTGGCTCGAGGCGCGCGCCGCTTCTTCGGCCGAGTTCAGGCTGTCGCGGATCGCCGTTTCATCCAGCTTGACCAGCACGTCGCCGCGCTTGACGCTCTCGCCATTCTCCTTGAGCACCTGCAACACCACCGCCGACACCTCGGCGCGCAGGTCGGCCTTGCGCCCGGGCTGCACCGAGCCGGTGATGACCGGGCCGGAAGCGAGCGCGTTGCTGTGCACCGTGAGCAGGTCTTCCGGGGCCACCAGCAACTGGGCCGGCTTGGCGTCGCCCGGCTTGCCCGGGTCCTTGGCATCCTTACTGCAGGCGACGAGCGCCGAAGCGATGGCGAGGACGAGAATGGTTTTGCGCAGCATGGGGGTTCTCCGGGGGAATATGATCTATGCAACTTGTATAAATAAGAATGAAACTGCAAGCGCCAGAGTATCCCTGAGGCCGCATGCGCAGTCAATCGGCGAACTCTCGTGCTGCAGTTATGGATGGCTGAACTGCGTTTTTGGGCGACTGAAATGCATTTTTTTGCACTTGGAGCGGCAAGCACCGCCCCTGGACGGGCTCAGAACTGGCGCGCCAGGTAATCGATGGCAAACCCCATGGCGATGCCGGTGCAGATGCCGCCCCCGATCTCGACCAGGGTGTGGCCCATGCGCTCGCGCAACTTCTTGTGGCCGCTGTCGGCGCCGGCCAGCCGGTTGATGGCTGCGGCCTGGCGCCCCACATGCTGGCGCAGGCTGTTGGCATCGATCATCACGATGAACGCCAGCGTCACGGCCACCCCGAAGGCCGGCTCCTGCATGCCCTCGCGCAGCGCGATCAGGGTCGCCATGCTCGTCACGACGGCGCTGTGATTGCTCGGGAAGCCACCGTTGCCGACCAGGTTGAAGGCCCAGCGGCGCTGGCGCGCGCTGTTGATCAGGAACTTGATGGGGCCGACCGCGATCCAGGTCAGCAGCGGCGTGACCAGGTAAATAATGTCCATGCTTTATCCATGAGTAAAATACAATGCGGAATTATCGCAGAACGCCCCCGCGCCGGGGACATCCGATGCGCCCGTCTGCAGCCCAGAACGGGTAATATCACTGGCACGGGTGGCATTTCAAACAACTGGGAGCTCAACCATGCGGCACTTCACCTTGTCGTTCTTCGTCACGATCGTTCTGATGGGCCTGGCCGGGTGGTGGGGTTACGCACACGGGGGCACCGGCGCCATGCTGCAGGCCCTGTGGATCACGGCCGTGCTGGGCGTGCTGGAAGTGTCGCTCTCGTTCGACAACGCCGTGGTCAATGCCTCGGTGCTGCGCCACTGGAACGCATTCTGGCGCAGGCTGTTCCTCACGGTCGGCATCCTGATCGCCGTGTTCGGCATGCGCCTGCTGTTCCCGCTGCTGATCGTCTCGGTCGCCACCGGCCTCGGCCTGGTCGACGTGTGGCACATGGCGATCGACACCCCGCTCGACTATTCGCGCCACCTGACCGCCAACCACGCCGAGGTGGCCGCCTTCGGCGGCGCCTTCCTGATGCTGGTGTTCCTCAATTTCCTGTTCGACGAGGAAAAGGAACTTCACTGGCTGGGCTGGATCGAAGAGAAGCTCGGCCAGTATGGCACCGAAGGGCTGGCGGTGCTGCTCACCCTTTGCGCGGTGTTCGCCAGCATGGCGCTGGTGCCCGACGCACGCAAGCTGAGCGTGCTCGCCTCGGGCGTGTTCGGGGTCGTCATTTACGTGGGCGTGGACTGGGTCAGCGGCCTGCTCGAGGAAGAAGAGGCCGACCCCTCGATCGGCAAGATGGTATCGCGCGGCAGCATCGGCGGCTTCATGTACCTCGAAGTGCTGGACGCCTCGTTCAGCTTCGACGGCGTGATCGGCGCCTTTGCCATCACCAGCGACGTGGTCGTCATCATGCTCGGGCTGGCCATCGGCGCCATGTTCGTGCGTTCCATGACCGTGTTTTTGGTCGACAAGGGCACCTTGCAGGAATTCGTCTACCTCGAGCACGGCGCCCATTACGCCATCGGCATCTTGGCGCTGATCATGTTCACCAGCGTCGAATACGAGATCCCCGAATGGTTCACGGGCCTGGCCGGGGTCGCCTTCATCCTGGTATCGTTGTGGTCCTCGATGCGTTACAAGAAGGAGCAGTCCGCACAGCCGGCCGAAGTCTGATCGGCTATGATGCCGGCAGCACCGTCCCACATTCACCCAACAAGGAGTTCTGACATGGCTATCAGTTTGCAAAAAGGCGGCAACGTCAACCTGAGCAAGGAAGCGCCCGGCCTCAAGAAAGTAATCGTGGGCCTGGGCTGGGACCCGCGCGCCACCGACGGCGCCGTATTCGACCTCGACGGCAGCGCCTTCATGCTCAAGACCGACGGCAAGGTGCGCGCCGATTCCGACTTTATCTTCTACAACAACCTCAAGTCGACCGACGGCTCGCTGACCCATACGGGCGACAACCTGACCGGCCAGGGCGAAGGCGACGACGAACGCCTGATCGTCGACCTGTCGATGGTGCCGCCCGAAATCGACCGGATCGCGGTCAGCGTCACGATCCACGAGGCCGAGCAGCGGCGCCAGAACTTCGGCATGGTCGGGCGCGCCTTCATCCGTTGCCTGAACGCGGAAGGCGAACGCGAGATCGCGCGCTACGACCTGTCCGAGGACAGCTCGACCGAAACGGCCATGATCTTCGGCGAACTGTACCGTGCCGGCAGCGAATGGAAATTTCGCGCGGTCGGCCAGGGCTTCAAGGGCGGGCTGGGCCCGCTGGCGCGCTCGTACGGCGTGAACGCCTGAAGCCGGAGCGCACCATGCCGGAATTCACCGTCACGGGCGAGGTCGACCCGTTCCTGCACGTGTCGCTCAGACAGGGCGAGAAGATCTATTGCGAATCGGACGCGATGGTGATGATGGAGTCCAACCTCGACCTGCGCGGGAAAATGACAGGCGGACTGGGCGGCGCGCTGATGCGCCGCCTCGCCAATGACGAGTCGCTGTTCCAGCAGCACATCGAAGCGGTGCGCGGGGCCGGCGACTGCCTGCTCGCGCCCACCCTGCCCGGCGCCATGCAGGTGCTCGAGATCGGCAAGCGCCAGTACCTGCTGTCGGACGGCGCCTTCGTCGCGGCCACCGGCGGCACCGAAATGAAGGTGCGCACCCAAAGCATCGGCAACGCCCTGTTCGCCCAGTCGGGCGGCTTCTTCATCATGGAAACCTCGGGCACCGGCCAGGTCGTGGTGTCCGGCTTCGGCTCCATGTTCGAACTCGACGTGGGCGCCGGCAAGGATGTGGTGATCGACAATTCACACGTGGTGGCCTGGGACAATACCTTGCATTATGAAATTTCAGTGACGACCGACGCCGGCCAGGGCGCGCGCGGCCTGGGCGGCATGATCGGCAACCTGGTCAACAGCGTGACCAGCGGCGAAGGCGTGGTGCTGCGCTTTTCCGGCAACGGCAAGGTGTTCGTCTGCTCGCGCAACCGCAAGTCCTTTCATGCCTGGGCTGCCAGCGCAAAGGGAGGCTGAGCATGGTCACCTTTGCACGCGGCCAGAAAGGCAAGCTGGCCGAGCTCGGCCTGCCCGCCAGTTTCCCCGTCACGCTCGAGATCGCAGGCATCGCTGCCGACGTGAGCTGCTTCGGGCTCGATGCCGGCGGCAAGCTCGCCGACGAGCGCTTCATGGTGTTCTACAACCAGAAAAGCGCCCCCGGGGACGCCATCACGCTCGAGCAGCAAGGCCAGCGCGCCGTGTTCCAGGTCCGGCTCGAGCGCCTGCCGGCCACCATCGACCGGCTCGTATTTACCGCCGCCACCGAACAGGGCAGCATGCGCGCGCTCGGCGCCAGCAGCCTCGCGCTGGGCCAGCCGGCGGGCGCGCTGTTCGCCTTCTCCGGGGCCGACTTCCAGGACGAGAAGGCCGTCATCGTGGGCGAACTGTACCGGCGCGAGGGCAGCTGGCGTTTCGGCGCGGTCGGCCAGGGTTTTGCGGGCGGGCTGTCGGCCCTGCTCGCCCATTTCGGCGGCACCGAAGCGGGCGCCCCCGCGCCGCAGCCGGCCGCGCCCAAGGTATCGCTGTCGAAGATCACCTTGGAAAAGCGCGGCGACAAGGTCTCGCTCGACAAGCGCGCCGGCCAGGGCTACGGGCGCATGCGCGTGAACCTGAACTGGCACCAGGGCGCGCCGGCCGCGCTGTCGAAGGAACCGTCGGGGCTGATGGGAAAACTGTTCGGCCAGGCCGGCCGCAAGGAAGGCGGGGTCGACCTCGACATCGGCTGCCTGTTCGAGCTGGCCGACGGCAAGCGCAGCGCGGTGCAGGCGCTCGGGGACAGCTGGGGCGCGTTCGACCGGCCGCCCTACATCCATCTGGAGCACGACGACCGCACCGGGCGCGCCGAAGGCGGCGAAAACCTCTTCATCAACGGCGACCATTTCGACCAGTTGCGGCGGGTGCTGGTGTACGCCTTCATCTACCAGGGCGTGCCGAACTGGGCCGCCACGGACGCGGTCGTCACCATCGAGATCGCCGGCCAGCCCACGGTCGAAGTGCGGCTCGACAGCGGCACGCGCGAGCCGATGTGCGCCATTGCCATGCTCGAGAACCAGGGCGGCAGGCTGCAAGTGACGAAATTGGTTGAATATTTCGGGGGCGATGTCAAAATGTCAGCGCACCAGGCAATGGATGAGCGTTTCGGGTTCGGCCTGAACTGGAAACGCGGCTCCAAGAACTAATACCAACAACAGAAAAATTTGACGTCCTCCCCTCCCTAAGGAAAGGGGATTCCCACTACTGGCCTCTCACGTCCGAGAGGGAAAATTGGCAAATGCCAGCTTCCTTATTCAGGTCTGCGGGATATCTTTCGACCTCGCCAGAAAACGGCGACCGTAACCCGGAAAAGACAATTGTGTTACTAGCATCCTGGTGTCTAACGACAGTCCTAAAACGCATACAAATTAGAGTTCAAACCATGCAAGAAAGTTCAAATTCCCTCTTCACCTGGACTGCTGCTGCCGCTAGGCCGGCGCCTTTCCTCCCTGCCCTGAACGGCGGGGTTTCTCGGAGCAAATGATGACCATATCGAAACGCGTGTCCCTGCTCCTGCTCTCGCTGATAGGCGGGGTAATCGTCCTGTTCGCCATTTACACCTGGTTTACGCTGACCTGGTCGTACTCCGAAGGCGAGCGCGCCGGCTTCCTGCAGAAGTTCTCCAAGAAAGGCTGGCTGTGCAAGACCTGGGAAGGCGAAATTCTCCTGTCGAGCATGCCGGGAGCGATTCCCGAGCGCTTCGAGTTCTCGGTGCGCAGCGACGCCGTGGCCAGACAACTGCTGGCCGCGACCGGCAAGCGCGTCCTGCTCTCGTACGAACAGCACAAAGGCATCCCGAGCAGCTGCTTCGGCGAGACCGAATACTTCATCGAAAAAGTGATCGTGACGCAGTAGAGCGACACCGGCATGTGACCGCACGCCCGCCTAGCGGATTGGCGCCGCCGACGGCTGCGTCAGGCGCCCGATCACTTCACGCGTGATGGTCGCGGAGCGGGCATGCTGCGCCGTGTGTTCGCCCAGCGTGTCCTGCAAGGCCGCCAGCGCTTGCGCGCCCTGCCCGGCGCGGCGCTGTTCGGCTTCGAGCAGCTGGTGCCTGGCGTCCGCCATCGCCTGCGTGGTCAACGCTACCTTGTGCTGCATCTGGGCGTGCTCCATCGCCGCTTCGAGCAAGCGGCGCTGTGCGTTGCGCTTGTCGATCGCCGCCTGCGCCGCCACTTCCTCGGCCACTTCCACCTGGCGCGCCATGTCGGCTTTTTCCTGCTCGGCCTCGGCGCGCGCTTGCGCGGCAGCACACGCTGCCTGCTCCGATTCGACGCGGGCGGCGATAGCCTGGTTGGCACGCTCGTCGGCCTCGGCCTTGCGCGTTTGCGCATCGAGTTCCTGTGCGATCAGCGCGAGCGCGCCGCGTTCGGCTGCCAGCGCCTGTTCGGCCAGCGCCAGCTTGTGCTGCTCGGCCTGGGCGCGTTCGGTCTGCACCTGCGCCAGTTCGGCGGCAACGCGCACCTGTTCGGCCAGCGCCTCGGCGCCTGCGGCCTCCTGCGCACTGTCGATTTCAAGCTGTTCGACCAGATGGTAGGTCGCCGCCACCTGGGCCAGCTGCGCCTGCTCGATGCGCTGCTCCGCTTCGATCTTCTGGCGCAGCAATTCGGCCTGGGCCAGCTCGGCGTCGGCGCGGGCGTCGGCCGCGGCCGCCGCCAGTTGCTCGGCCTCTAGCCGTTCGAGCAATCGCAGCAACGCGCTCTCTTCCGCCGCGGCGCGCCCGCGTTCGGCCTGGGCCACGCGCGCTGCCTGCTCGGCCTTCTCGGCCGCCAGCGCTGCGGCCTCGCGCTGCAACTGTACCTGTTCGGCGATCGCCGCCAGCGCGGCCTGCCCGGCTGCGTTTTCGGCGGCGCGGGCGTCCGCTGCGGCTTGGGCCAGCACGGCGCGTTGCTCGGCCAGTGCGCAGGCGTGCTGCTGTTCGTGCGCTTCGCGCAGCGCGGCCTCTTCGGCCGCCCGCTCGGCCGCGGTGCGCTCGCTCGCTTGTTCCATCGCCTGCGCTTCGGCTTCCATGCGCAGGCGCGCCTGCTCGGCGGCCTGGGTTTCCGCCTGGGCGCGCATCAGCGCAACCTCGCGCAGCTTGCGGTCGCTTTCAATGCGTTCTTCAGTCGCGCCCAGGATGCGCGCTTCGGCCGCGCGCCGCGCTTCGACGGCCCCCGCTGCAACCTGCTCGGCGCGCCCGCGCTGGAGCGCGACGTCGTGCAGTTCCTTTTCCGATTTCAGGCGCCTTTGGGTCGCTTCCAGGGCCGCCCATTCCGATTCGGCCTGGGCCAGCGCGATCGCTTCGCGTTCCTGTTCGATCTGGACCAGTGCGCGCGCTTCCTCGAGCGCGAGCGCTTCGGCCGAGACGCGCGCGAAGGCCGATTCGAGCGCGGCCTGGTCGGCCTTTTCGCGCTGCACGGTCAGTTCGAGCGCTTCGCTTTCGGCCTCGGCCAGCATTTCGGCGGTCTCGCGCGCTCCCTTGGCCACGCGCTCGCGTTCGCGCGCCAGCGTGGCCACGCGGGCGTCGGCGGCGGCCACATACAGCACTTCGTCCTTGGCCGCCTGCACCGCGGCCAGGCGTTCGGCCGCCTGCAGACGGGCCCGTTCGGACTGGGCCAGCAGGTCATCGGCCTGGGCTGCCAGTTCGGCTTCGATCTCGATCCGTTCGGCCGCGTGCCGGCGCGCTTCCTCTTCGGCCCTGGCGCGTATTTCGGCCGCCACGCGAATGCGGGTGTCGGTCTCGGCGCGGGCGGCCAGTTCGGCGCTCTCCTGGCGCACCGCTTCGATGCGCTCCACATTGGCCTGCGCTGCGGCGCGCTCGAATTCGAGGCGGGCGCGGCTCGCTTCAATGGCTTGTTCGGATGCCTGGGCGTTTTTCAGCGCGGCCTCGGCGGCGGCGATGTCGAGCGCGGCGCACTCCTCGGCCAGGCTGCGCGCACGCGCTTCGGCAATGGCACGGCTTTCAGCGGCGCACGAGGCCTTGCCTTCGGCTTCGACCCGTGCGATAGCCTCATGGATCGCACGCATCTCGAACTTGACGCGACCGCGCGCCGCTACCGGCGGCAGCGGCTCGTTGGCCGCCGGCTCCGATGGCAGCTCGATGGTGACGTTGGCATCGTCTTGCAGCGCTTGTGCTTGTTCCATTATTGTTCTCGCTTAGGTTGCGCCTGCCGCACGCACAGCGCGCAGTTCGGGCTCATGAGACCGATTATCGGGCAGGTGCGCGCTTGCCGGCGCACCAAGCAGAGAGGGGAAAAGCGTTCAATTCAGCGGTTTGAAGCACTGACGGTGATAGCTATCGCGTATGACAGGCGAGTTTTAATACTTCTGCCATATCACAGATCTATACCGGCCACAGCGGCGGCTCGTCCATCAGCGCCACCTGCTCGCGCAGCTCGAGGATGCGGTCCTGCCAATAGCGTTGCGTATTGAACCAGGGGAAAGCGGCGGGAAAGGCGGGATCGTCCCAGCGCCGCGCCAGCCAGGCCGAGTAATGGATCAGGCGCAGGGTGCGCAGCGCCTCGACCAGGTACAGCTGGCGCGGGTCGAAATCGGCGAAATCCTCGTAGCCGGCCAAAATGTCGCTCATCTGGCGCAGCATGTCGCCGCGCTCGCCCGACAGCAGCATCCACAGGTCCTGCACCGCCGGCCCGCTGCGGCTGTCGTCGAAATCGACGAAATGCGGGCCGGAGCCGGTCCACAGCACATTGCCCGCGTGGCAGTCGCCGTGCAGGCGCAGCAGCGCCACGTCGCCGGCCCGCTCGTAGCAGCGCGCCACGCCGGCCAGCGCCTGCTCGGCCACGCTGGTGTACGCGGCGAGCAGATCGGGCGGAATGAAGCCGTTGGCCAGCAGGTAGTCGCGCGGCTCGCGCCCGAAGCTGTCGGGCGTGAGCGCCGGGCGCTCGCGAAACGGCGCGAGCGCGCCCACCGCATGGATGCGCCCGATGAAGCGCCCCATCCATTCGAGCGTATCGGGATCGTCCAGCTCGGGCGCGCGCCCGCCGCGGCGCGGGAACAGCGCGAACCGGAAGCCGGAAAATTCGTGCAGGGTGCGCCCGCCCAGCGTGAGCGCGGCCACCACCGGGATCTCGCGCTCGACCAGCTCCTGCACGAAGGCGTGCTCCTCGAGGATGGCCGCGTCGCTCCAGCGCGCCGGCCGGTAGAACTTGGCCACCACCGGCGGCCCCTCCTCCATGCCGACCTGATACACCCGGTTCTCGTAGCTGTTCAGCGCCAGCAGGCGGCCGTCGCCGCGCAGCCCGACACTGTCGAGCGCACCCTGCACGCAGTCGGGGCCGAGCAGGGCGAACGGGTGGATCGGAGGGGCTGGCTGGTCTGGCGGCGCAATATTCATGCCGCTATTGTAAGGCGGCGCGCAAGTTTCGTACGTCTGTCTCGCCGGCCCGGGTTAAACTGTCGCCTTCAACCTATCAGAGCACACCATGCAACTTGACCAACCCCTGTCGGATAAAGAATTCAACGAGCTCGATCAGTTCCTGCTCTCGGAGCGCAGCCCCGACGACGCCATGACGATGGACACCCTGCACGGCTTCCTGACCGCGATCGCGATCGGCCCCGAAACCATCATGCCGGCCGAGTGGCTGCCCAAGGTGTGGGGCGACGACGACAAGAGCGTGCCGACGTTCAAGAACAAGAAGGAAGAAGAGCGCATCATCGAGCTGATCATGCGCTTCATGAACGAAGTGCTGGTCACGTTCGAGGTGGCCCCGAAGGAGTTCGAGCCGCTGTTTTGCGAACACGAGCACGAGGGTCAGACCCTGATCGACGCCGAAGCCTGGTGCTGGGGCTTCTGGGAGGGCATGGAATTGCGTCCCGGCTCCTGGAACCCGATCTGGGAATCGAACCTGGCCGCGCTGATGCGCCCGATTTACCTGCTTGGCGCCGACGAGATCGAGGAAGACGAACTGGCGCTGGTGGACAATCCGGCCAAGGGCCACAAGCTGGCCCTGGAGATCGAGGCCAACCTGCCCGAGATCTACCGCTTCTGGGTACCGCTGCGCAAGGCCGCGGTCCAGACCATCAAGCGCGACGAGCCCAAGGTCGGACGCAACGACGACTGCCCTTGCGGCAGCGGAAAAAAATACAAGAAGTGCTGCGGGGCCGAGGCCGCCCAGTAAGACAGCTGCGCGTCAGGCGGCCAGCTTCAGCGTTTCCCCCAGCCGGCTCTCGTACAGGGCCGCCACCAGGTCGGACTGGGTGACGATGCCGAGGAAGCGGTACTCGGCGTCGACCACCGGGATGTGATGCAGGCCCGAATTGGCCATGAGCGGCACCAGCTCCACGATCGGCATGCTGTCGAGCGTGGTCTTGACATGATGGCTCATGATCTGCCCGACCACCTCGGGCCGGCTGGCACGGCTGGCCACGGTGCGGCGCAGCGAGCGGCGCAGGCGCGCGCCCAGGCTCTTGTATTCGTCCAGGTCCTTGTGCTTGAGGAAGTCGCTCTGCGAGACGATGCCGATCACGCGCCGCGTGCGGTTGAGCACCGGCAGCGCATGCACCTGGTGCCGGCGCATCAGCCTCCAGGCCTCGCCCAGTTCGGTCCCGAACTCGAGCGTGACAACATCTTTCGACAAGATCTCGCCGCAGGTGATGACACCGAAGCGGCGCGCGTAAGCGTGCATTTCGGTTTCCAGGATGATCGACTCGAGGTCGTCGCGGCTCACGTCGAGCACCTGGTCGTAGCGTTTGAGCACCGCGTCCAGGTCGTCCGAGGTGAAGCCGACGCGCGCGGTGGGCACCATGTCCCTGGTTTCATGCACATTTTGCAAGGCGGAGTGCTGCAGGTGCGGGTAGCGGCGCCCGGTCAGGTTATTGAACACCAGCCCGGCGGCCACCAGCAGCAAGGAATTGAGGCCAACCGGCAGCAGCACGTAGTCGAAGCCGACATGGTGCGGCACCCGTCCGGCCAGCACGGCCGACCCCACATGCTGCATCATCGGGGCCGATATCACGGCCGTCAGCGCCACCGCGCCGCCCGGCGGATGCAGGCAGCGCAAGGCGAACATCGCGGCGATGGCCAGGCAGCAAGCGAGCGGGGCCGCAACCACCGTGGCGCTGATCCAGTGCGCGCAGGCGACGCCGATCAGTGCCGAGACCATGTTGCCGCCGATCACGGACCAGGGCTGGGCCAGCGGGCTGGCGGGCTGGCAGAACACCAGCACGGCGGAGGCGCCCATCGGCGCGATCAGGAAAATTGCGTTGTTGTCCAGCACCAAATAGCTGACAATGCCTGTCAACAGCAGTCCGGCCAGTGCGCCCCAACAGCCACGTATTTGTTCGGAACGGCCCGCCGTATTCGGCTGGGGAAGAAACCTGGCATACCACTCTACTCTTGCACTCGACATTGATCAGCCACAAGCTTTTAAAAATTTGAAAGAGCGTAATTAAATCACATTCTGACAAATTTTTCTTACGAGCATCATTTTTGTGCGCTGCCGCATGACCAGCCCTTACAGCTTGATGAAGTGCTCGCGGTAGTAGCGCAGTTCCTCGACCGATTCGATGATGTCGGCCAGCGCCGTGTGCTTCTGGTGCTTCTTGAAGCCCGACGCCAGTTCCGGTTTCCAGCGCTTGCACAGCTCCTTCAGTGTCGAAACGTCAAGGTTGCGGTAATGGAAAAACGCTTCCAGCTTGGGCATGCCGCGCGCCATGAAGCGGCGGTCCTGGCAGATGGTGTTGCCGCACATCGGCGACTTGCCGGCCGGGACGAAATTCTTGAGGAAGGCAACCAGCGCCGCTTCCGCATCGGCTTCCGTCACGGTCGATGCCTTGACCCGCTCGATCAGGCCGGAACGCCCGTGCGTGCCCTTGTTCCACGAATCCATCTTGTCGAGCGTGGCGTCGGACTGGTGGATCGCAAACACCGGACCTTCGGCCAGGATGTTCAGGTGCATGTCGGTCACCACCACCGCCACCTCGATGATGCGGTCGCTGTCCGGGTCCAGGCCCGTCATTTCCATGTCGACCCACACCAGGTTGAACTCGTTGGGGCGGTGAACCGCGCCAGGTGCTGCTATATCGGTCGCTTGTGACATAATTCTCTCTTCGCCTAATCAATCCTGCATTTTCTCACAGGCACAGAATGTATTCACTCGCGTTTTCAGTTTTGTTTCTCGTTTTTTTTGCCCTGACGCTCATCGTGCGCTTCTGGCTGGCCGGCCGCCAGATTCGCCACGTGCTCGCCAAACGCGGCGCGGTTCCTGCCGAGTTCGCCTCGAAGATCCCGCTCGCGGCGCACCAGAAGGCGGCCGACTACACCGTCGCCAAGACCAAATTCGGCCTCGCCAGCCTGCTGTTCGGCAGCTTCGTCCTGATCGGCTTCACCTTGCTGGGCGGCCTGCAGTGGCTCTCGGGCAGCGTGCTGGGCCTGACCGGTCCCGGCATCGGCTACCAGATCGGCCTGATCGTCGCCTTCGCCGTGCTCTCCGGCGCGCTCGACCTGCCGTTCGACTACTACCGCCAGTTCGTGCTCGAACAGCGCTTCGGCTTCAACAAGATGACGCTCGGCCTGTGGCTGGCCGACATGGTCAAAGGCCTGCTGCTGGGCGCGCTCATCGGCCTGCCCCTGATCTGGGTCGTGCTCATTCTCATGGACAAGACCGGGCCGCTGTGGTGGCTGTATGCCTGGCTGGTCTGGAGCGGCTTCCAGCTGCTTATGATGGTGCTCTACCCTACTGTGATCGCGCCACTGTTCAACAAGTTCACGCCGCTTGCCGACGCCAGCCTGAAACAGCGCATCGAAGGCCTGATGACGCGCGTCGGCTTCGCCTCCAAGGGCCTGTTCGTGATGGACGGCTCCAGGCGCAGCGCGCACGGCAACGCCTACTTCTCGGGCTTTGGCGCCAACAAGCGCATCGTGTTCTTCGACACCCTGCTCGCGCGCCTGGCGCCGCAGGAAATCGAGGCGGTGCTGGCGCACGAGCTGGGCCACTTCAAGCTGCGCCACATCGTCAAGCGCATCGTCCTCATGTTCGCCGTCTCGCTCGCCTTGCTCGCCGTGCTCGGCTACCTGAAGAACCAGATCTGGTTCTATCAGGGCCTGGGCGTCGATGCCGTGTTTGCCAACGACGCGCTGGCCCTGATCCTGTTCATGCTGGTGCTGCCGGTGTTTACCTTCGTGCTCGCGCCGCTCACCTCGATCAGCTCGCGCAAGCACGAATTCGAAGCCGACGCCTTCGCCGCGCGCCACACCGACGCGCGCGACCTGGTTTCGGCGCTGGTGAAAATGTACGAGGACAACGCCTCGACCCTCACGCCGGACCCGCTCCATTCGGCCTTCTACGATTCGCACCCGCCCGCGAGCGTGCGCATCAGACACCTTACCCTGGCGGCCACATGACCCTGCTCGACAAGACATGCAGCCCCGGCGCTGCCGCGCTTTCCCATGACGCCATCGCCGGGCTGCTGCCGCAGGTGGCCGGCTGGGCCCTGGTGGACGCCCGGCTGACCCGCACCTTCGCCCTGCGCGACTACCGCGACACGATCGCCTTCGTCAACGCGCTGGCCGAGATGGTGCACCGCGAGGATCATCACCCCGAGCTGCGGGTGACCTACAAGGAGTGCACGGTCAGCTTCAGCACCCATTCGGTGAACGGCGTCACCGAGAACGACTTCATCTGCGCGGCCAAGGCCAACGCGATCTACGAGCAGCGGGCGCGCGCATGAGCGCGTTGACCGGCACCGTGATCGCGGCGCACGGGCGCCACTACCTGGCCGACGTGGCCGGGCGCAAGCTGCAGTGCGTCACGCGCGGCAAGAAGACCAACGTGGCCGTGGGCGACGCGGTCAACCTGACCATGACCTCGGAAGACCAGGCCGTGATCGACTCGATCGGCGAGCGCAAGACGCTGCTGTACCGCTCCGACCAGTACAAGTCGAAGCTGCTGGCGGCCAACCTCACGCGCTTGTTCATCGTGGTCGCCACCGAGCCCGGTTTCGCCGACGACCTCATTTCGCGCTCGCTGGTGGCGGCAGAAGCGGCCGGCATCGAGGCCCACCTGATCCTCAACAAGACCGACGTGGCCGAACAGCTGCCGAAAGCGCGCGAACGGCTGCGCGCCTACACCTGCCTCGGCTACCCGCTGCACGAGGTCTCGGCGCGCGCCGCGCCCGAGCATGCGGTGGCTACCCTGACGCCGCTGCTGGCCGGCCAGTCCTCGATCCTGATCGGCCAGTCGGGCATGGGCAAGTCCTCGCTGATCAACCTCCTGGTGCCGGACGCGGACATCGCGGTGCGCGAAATCTCGGCCGCGCTCGACACCGGCAAGCACACCACCACCTTCACGCGCCTGTACGCGCTGGACGGCGGCGCATCGATCATCGATTCGCCCGGATTCCAGGAATTCGGGCTGTACCACCTGACCGAAGGCATGCTCGAACGCGCCTTCCGCGAGTTCGAACCGTATCTCGGGCACTGCAAATTCTACAATTGCCGCCACCTGATCGAGCCGCAATGCGCGATCCTGGGCGCGGTCGGGGAAGGCAAGATCGCGCGCTTTCGCCACACGCTCTATGCCCAGCTGCTGCATGAGTCGTCCCAGACCCTGTACTGATTTTTCCCGTTCCGGCATGATCAATCGGCATACAATTGGCCAAAAGCGAATGGAGCCGCGCTAAATGGATATGTTTGCGCTCGACGAGGAGGTGCTGCGCTGGGAGGAGGCGCTGGGCGGCCTGCGCGGGGTGGCGCGGCTGCCGGTATTGCTGCCGCTGGCCTGGCACCTGCGCCAGCGCGACTCGCGCCGCGCTGTTGCGCTGGCCGGCAGCGCACGCGCCCTGCTGGCGCAGTCGAACCTCGAAGCCGGCCAGCGCAGCGCGGCCCAGGCGCGCATGGGACTGGTGGAGGCCGAAGCGGCGTGGCTGAGCGGCGCACTCGACCAGGCCCTGACGCATGCGCATGCCATCCTGGCCCAGTTCAGCGCCCTGCTTGACCACACCGGCTGCGCCGACAGCCACTGGCTGCTGGCCTGGATCGCGGTCGACCGCGGCGAGCACGCCCGCAGCGACGCCGAATTCGCGGCCGCCGCCGCCGCCGCCCGGCTGGCCGGCGACAGCCTGCGCACCGAACTGGCCGAGGCCGCCATCGCGCGCTGGGCCGTCCTGCGCGACCACGGCGCGGCAGTGGCGCGCTGGAGCGGGCAGTTCAACGACGCCAACGTGCCCTCGCAGCCGGCGCTGGCGACCTGGGTCAACGACTACCTGGCGCTGGCGGCCAGCTACGCGGCCGACTTCGGCGCGGCCGCCGGCTACTACACGCGCTGCTATGGTTCGGCGCTCGAAACCGGCCAGCTGCGTGCCGCCATCACGGCCGCCACCAACATCGGCGAAGACTTCACGATGTTGAACGACCACCACGCCTCGCTCGAATGGATGCAGCGCGCGCTCGAGCTGGCGCGCCCGACCGGCTGGCCGCGCAGCGTGGGCGCCTGCCTGATGCACACGGCGAACACCTTGCGCCGGCTCGGCCAGCTCGACGCCGCGCGCGACATGCTGCACGAAGCGCTTGTCATCCTGCAGCCGCTCGAAAACGCGCGCAGCTACGCCATCGCGCTGCAGTACCTGGGCGACCTGTCGCTCGACCAGGGCGACTATGGCGGCGCGCTGGACGCCTTCGAGAAGCTGGCCGTGCGCGCCGATGCGCTCGACCAGGCCGATTTTCGCAGCGCCGCCCGGCGCGGCCAGGCGCACGCACTGACCCACCTGAACCGGCCGGCCGAAGCGCTCGCGGCGGCAGCCAGCGCGGCCAGCATGGCGGCCGAACAGCGCCACGCCCACAACCAGATCGAAGCCCTGCGCGTGATGGCAACCATTCACACGCGCCATCGCCTGCCCGCCCCGGCCGGCATGTGCGAACCGAATCCGGCGCTGCACTACCTGCAGCAGGCACTGGCGGTGGCCGCCACCATCGACGGCTACACCGTTCCCGGCGACCTGTACGACGCCATGGCGCACCAGTACGCGCAGGCCGGCGACTACCCGCGCGCCTACGAAATCGCGCTCGCTGCCAGCGCCGCGCGCGAAAAAACCCACAGCCAGGAAGCGACCAGCCGCGCCGTCGCGATGCAGGTGCATCACCGCACCGAGCACGCCCGCAACGAAGGGCGCCACCACCGCGAGCTGGCCGAATCCGAGGCGCGCCGCGCCCAGCTGCTGGCGCGCACCAGCGCCGCGCTCGAGCGCTTGTCGGTGATCGGCCAGGAAATCACCGCCCACCTCGACGCGGCCGCCGTGTTCAGCGCGCTCGACCGCCACATCCACGGCCTGCTCACCGCCAGCACCTTCGCGATCTACCTGACCGACGCCACCGGCAGCAGGCTCGAACGCGCCTTCGGCGTCGAGCTGGGCCGGCCCCTGCCGGCCGTCTCGATTGCGCTGACCGATCCGTTTTCGCATTCGGTGCGCTGCCTGGCCGAACGGCGCGAGCTCTACATCGAGCACTGGCCCGACGCCGATCACCGCGAGGTGTTCCCCGGTACCATTGAAAACATGAGCGCCCTGTTCGTGCCGCTGACCGTGGGCGAGCGCGCGATCGGGGTGATGACGGTGCAGGCGCCGCAGTCGCACGCCTACGGCGAAGACGAGCGCATGATTTTCCGCACCCTGTGCGCCTATGGCGCCATTGCGCTCGACAACGCCGAAGCCTACCGCCAGCTGCAGGATGCCCAGGCCCAGCTGGTGTCGCAGGAAAAGCTCGCTGCGCTCGGCTCGCTGATGGCAGGCGTGGCGCACGAACTCAATACACCGATCGGCAACAGCCTGCTGATCGCCAGCACCATGCAGGAGAAGGCCGGGCGCATCGAACAGCTGATGAACGGCCCCGGGCTGCGGCGCTCGCAGCTGGCCGCCTTCGTGGCCGACTCCCAGACCGCGGCCACGCTGGTCATGCGCGGGCTGACCAGTGCAGCCGACCTGGTCAACAGCTTCAAGCAGGTGGCGGTGGACCGCACCACCGAACAGCGCCGCCAGTTCAGGCTGCAGCAGGTGTGCCACGAGGTGGTCGCCACCATGATGAACCGGATCCGCGGCACCAGCCACCGCATCGAGCTGGCGCTGCCCGAGTCGGTCGCGATGGACAGCTACCCCGGCCCGTTCGGGCAGGTGCTCACCAACTTGATCAACAACGCGCTGGTGCACGCGTTCACCCCCGGCCAGGGCGGGTGCATGCGGCTCTCGGCCAGCACGGCATGCGAAGGGCGCGTGCTGATCGAGTTCCACGACGACGGGCGCGGCATCCCGGCCGAGCACCTGGGACGCATTTTCGACCCGTTCTTCACCACCAGGCTGGGGCAAGGCGGCAGCGGGCTGGGGCTGTCGATCAGCTACAACATCGTGACCGAACTGCTGGGCGGGCAAATCAGCGTGCGCAGCAGCGCCGCCCAGGGCACCAGCTTCCTGCTCGACTTGCCGCTGTGCGCCCCGGCCGGCGCCCCGGCCGCCCCCATGCCCTGCTGAACGGCACGCGCACGCCCGTTTTTCCCGGAATGCAAGCAAACCCCTTATAATTGAAGGGATACCATCGGCCGCCCTCATCCCGAGCGCGGCCGCCGCATTCAAAGTTTGTCGATATGTCTACCAAAAAACCGATCAAGCACTTCCTGCAGTTCTCCGACTTCACCCTGGCCGAATTCGACTATGTGATCGAGCGCGCCCGGATCATCAAGGGCAAGTTCAAGAACTACGAGATCTACCATCCCCTGATCGACCGCACCCTGGTCATGGTGTTCGAGAAGAACTCGACCCGCACCCGCCTCTCGTTCGAGGCAGGCATGCACCAGCTGGGCGGCGCCGCGATCTACCTGAACACGCGCGACAGCCAGCTCGGGCGCGGCGAGCCGGTCGAGGATGCGGGCCAGGTCATGTCGCGCATGTGCGACATCATCATGGTGCGCACCTTCGGCCAGGACATCATCGAGCGCTTCGCGGCCAATTCGCGGGTGCCGGTCATCAACGGCCTGACCAACGAACACCACCCCTGCCAGGTACTGGCCGACATCTTCACCTTCGTCGAGCACCGCGGCCCGATCACCGGCAAGACGGTGGCCTGGGTGGGCGACGCCAACAACATGCTGTACTCCTGGCTGCAGGCGGCCGAGGTATTCGGTTTCCACCTGAACGTGTCCACCCCCAAGGGCTACGACATCGACCCGGCGCTGGTGACGACAAGCCGCTATACCTTCTTCGACAATCCGTCCGATGCCTGTGCCGGCGCACACCTGGTCAACACCGACGTCTGGACCAGCATGGGCTACGAAAAGGAAAACGCCGAACGCATCAAGGCCTTCGACGGCTTCATTGTCGACGCCGCCAAGATGGCGCGCGCCGCGCCCGACGCCCTGTTCATGCACTGCCTGCCCGCGCACCGCGGCGAAGAAGTGGCCGCCGAAGTCATCGACGGCGCGCAATCGGTGGTCTGGGACGAGGCCGAAAACCGCCTGCACGTGCAAAAGGCCCTGATCGAATACCTGCTGCTGGGCCGGGTCGACGCCGCCTGACGAAAAGAATCACCATATAAACGAAGATTGGAACCACCATGAGCGACATCAAAAAAGTAGTGCTGGCCTATTCCGGCGGCCTCGACACCTCGGTCATCCTGAAATGGCTGCAAGATAACTACCAGTGCGAGATCGTGACCTTCACGGCCGACCTGGGCCAGGGCGAGGAACTCGAGCCGGCGCGCGCCAAGGCGATCAAGTTCGGCATCAAGCCCGAGAACATCTACATCGACGACGTGCGCGAAGAGTTCGTGCGCGACTTCGTGTTCCCGATGTTCCGCGCCAATACCGTGTATGAAGGCGAATACCTGCTGGGCACCTCGATCGCGCGCCCCCTGATCGCCAAGCGCCTGATCGAGATCGCACGCGCCACCGGCGCCGACGCCATCTCGCACGGCGCCACCGGCAAGGGCAACGACCAGGTGCGCTTCGAGCTGGGCGCGTACGCGCTCAAGCCGGACGTCAAGATCATCGCCCCGTGGCGCGAATGGGACCTGCTCTCGCGCGAGAAGCTGCTCAAGTACGCAGAAGACGCCGGCATCGACATCGACATGAAGCACAAGAACGGCGGCGCGCCCTACTCGATGGACGCCAACCTGCTGCACATCAGCTTCGAAGGGCGCCACCTCGAGAACCCGAGCGCGGAAGCCGAAGAAACCATGTGGCGCTGGACCGTGAGCCCGGAAGCGGCGCCCGATGCGGCCGAATACCTCGACCTCGAATACGAAAAGGGCGACATCGTCGCCATCAACGGCAAGCGCATGACGCCGGCCGCCGTATTGACGGAACTGAACCGGCTGGGCGGCAAGCACGGCATCGGCCGCCTCGACCTGGTGGAAAACCGCTACGTCGGCATGAAGTCGCGCGGCTGCTACGAAACCCCGGGCGGCACCATCATGCTCAAGGGTCACCGCGCGATCGAATCGATCACGCTCGACCGCGAAGTGGCGCACCTGAAGGACGACCTGATGCCGCGCTACGCCTCGATGATCTACAACGGCTACTGGTGGGCGCCCGAGCGCGTCGCGCTGCAGACCCTGATCGACCATACCCAGCACAGCGTGAACGGGTGGGTGCGCCTGAAGCTATACAAAGGCAATGTGATCGTGGTGGCGCGCGATTCCAAGACCGATTCGCTGTTCGACATGAACATCGCGACCTTCGACGAGGACGGCGGCGCCTACAACCAGGCCGACGCCGGCGGCTTCATCAAGCTCAACGCGCTGCGCATGCGCATCGCCGCAGTGGCACGCGAAAAGCGCGGCCAGTAACGCTTTAGCGTTGCAAACAAGAGCCGCCTTCGGGCGGCTTTTTTTTGGCGCATGCGTTTTGCTCTTTCCGCCCCCAAAAAAACGACGCTTCGCTTGAGGAAATGTTCCGTGCGGCACGCCAAAATGTTACATTTAAGCGGATCAATACCGTTTCCGGAGAAACCATGTTTAACGACCTGAGCATCAAGAGCAAACTTTACTTCGGCTTCGGCTCGATCGTCCTGATCATCTTGTTCCTGCTCGCGCTGGCCTACAGCAATTTCTCCAAGCTGTCCGATGCCAATGCATGGGACCGCCACACGCTCGAAGTGCTGCTCGAATCGAACCGGGTCCAGGCCTCGGTGCTGGAAATCCAGAACGAGGCGCGCGGCTACTTCCTCACCGGCCAGGAACGCTTCCTGACGCCCGATAACGACGAGGAAGCCGAACTGCAGCTGCACCTGCAAAAGGCGATGGCCTTGAGCGCGGACAGCCCGGCCCAGATCGCGCGCCTGAAAAAAATCGCGGACCTGACCGACAACTGGCTCAAGAACGTGATCCATCCGCTGATCGAACAACGGCGCGCGCTCGGCATCAGGGCGGGTGCGGCCGACCAGATGGCGGCCGCGCCCGAGCTGATCTCCAGTTTCCGGACCGTGTCCGACGCCGGCAAGGTGGTCGACGAGATCGTGGGCGAGGAAAACCGTCTGCTGCAGCAGCGCTCGTCCGAGGCGATTACCCTCCAGGAACGCATGAAATTGCTGCTCACCCTGGGCGGCGTGATCTGCATCGCGCTCGCCGGCGCGGTCGCCTACGTGCTCGCCAAGGCGCTCCTGACACCGCTCAACAACCTGACCCAGGCTGTGGGCAAGATCGCGGCCGGGGCCCAGTCGGCGCGCGCCGAAGTCATCTCGGCCGATGAACTGGGCAAGGTCACGATCGAATTCAACCGCATGGCGCAGGCGATCCAGGACAGCCAGGCCAAGGAACTGGCGGCCACCAACCTGCTGCGCGCCGAGGTCGATGCGCTGCTCAACGTGGTCTCGAAGGCGGCTTCGGGCGACCTGACCGGCACCGTCACCACCACCGGCAGCGACGCCATCGGACGCTTGGGCGACGGCCTGCGCACCATGTTCGAGAACCTGCGCAAGCTGCTCAACAATGTGCAAAAGGCCGGCATCCAGGTCACCACCTCGGCCACCGAAATCGCGGCCTCGGCCAAGCAGCAGGAAGCGACCGGCATCGAACAGGCCCAGACCAGCGTCGAGATCCTGTCGACCACCAAGGAAATCTCGGCCAACACCTCGCAACTGCTCAAGACCATGGAAGACGCGACCGCGGTGGCCGACTTCACCACCAGCGCCACCGCCGACGCCCAGGGCAACCTGAAACGCATGGACCTGACCATGCAGCACATGGTCGCGGCCACCGATTCGATCAACGCCAAGCTGGCGGCCCTGTCGGAAAAGGCAAGCAACATCAACAGCGTCCTGATCACGATCACCAAGGTGGCCGACCAGACCAACATCCTCTCGCTCAACGCCGCCATCGAGGCGGAAAAAGCGGGCGACGCGGGACGCGGCTTCTCGGTGGTGGCCACCGAAATCCGGCGCCTGGCCGACCAGACCTCGGTGTCGACCTGGGACATCGAGCAGATGCTCAAGGAAATGCAGTCGGCCGTATCGGCCAGCGTGATGGGCATGGACAAATTTTCCGAAGAGATCCGGCGCAGCGTGGGCGAGGTGCGCCAGGTCGGCGAGCAGCTGTCCTCGGTCATGGACCAGGTGCAGAAGCTGGCGCCGCAGTTCGACCTGGTGCTGCAGGGGATGCAGTCGCAGGCGGTCGGCGCCTCGCAGATTTCCGACACCATGATGCAGCTTAACGATGCAACCCAGCAGACCGTCGAATCGCTCAAGGCGACCAGCGAGGCGGTGCACCAGCTCCAGTATGCGGCCAGCGACCTGCAGGGCAGCGTGGCCAACTTCGCGGTCAACAGCTGAAATGAAAGTACTGGTCTTCCTGATCGGGCCTGACCGCTACGCACTGCGCCTGGGCGCGGTCGCACGCGTGCTGCCCGTGATGGAACTGAAGCTGCTGCCGCTGGCGCCTGCGTGCGTGGCCGGCCTGATGGATTTCCACGGCCGGCCGGTGCCCGTGATCGACCTGTCGCGCCTGGCCGGCCTGGCGCCCGAACAGCTGTGCTTCGATGCGCGCATCATCCTGGTCGACTATGCCGTCGGCGCAGGCCAGGTGCGCGCCCTCGGCCTGCTGGCCGAGCACGTGGTCGGCATCGACAGCGTGCGCCCGGAGACGCTTGCCGGCAGCGGGGTCGAGGCCGCGCCCTTCCTGGGCCAGGTCGCCAGCACCGCCAACGGCATGCTGCAACTGGTCGGGATCGACGACCTGCTGCCGCCCGAGGTGCACGCGGTCCTGTTCCAGCCGCGCGAAGTGGCGTCATGAGTGCGCGCGCCCTGCTGCAGCGCGCGACCGGCCTGAACCTGACCGAGAGCGTGGCCGAACGCGCCGTGCAGCAGCGCATGGCGGCGCTCGGGATCAGCGCGCGCGAGCACTACCTGCCGCTGCTCGCCTCCGACGAGCTCCAGGCCCTGATCGAGCTGGTCGTGGTGCCCGAATCGTGGATGTTCCGCGAGCCGGAGGCGTTCGGCGCCGCCGCCGCCTTCGTGGCGCGGCGGCTGGCGGCGAACCGCGAACGCAGCGTGCGCATCCTGTCGCTGCCGTGCGCCGGCGGCGAGGAGCCGTACTCGATCGCGATGGCGCTGACCGACGCCGGCGTGCCCGCCAGCGCCTACAGCATCGATGCGATCGACCTGTCGGAAGCGGCGCTGGCGCGCGCGCGCCAGGGCCGTTACACGCGCAATGCATTCCGCGGCAAGGACCTGGCGTTTCGCGAGCGCTATTTCGTGCAACAGGGCGACGAGTACCAGATCGGCGAACAGTTGCGCTCCCAGGTGCGCTTCGGCCAGGGTAACCTGCTCAGCGCCGAGAACATTGCCAACGCCGGTTTCTACGACGTGATTTTTTGCCGCAACCTGCTGATCTACTTCGACATCCCGACCACCGCGGCCGCGATCGCCAAGCTGTACGCGCTGCTGGCCGACGACGGCCTGCTGTTTGCCGGCTACGCCGAAGTGCCCTCGTTCTGCCAGAACCGGTTTGCCTCGCTGCGCCTGCCGGGCGCCTTCGCCCTGCACAAGAAAAGCCCGGCGGCCGGCGCGCCCGCCCCCAAGGCGCGCTGCGAGCCTGCCCCGGCGCGCGCGCGCAAAGGCGCCGCCGCGCCTGCCCCGCCAGCGGCCGCCAGGCCGGTCGCAAAGCCAGCCGCCGTCCCGGCCCCAAGCGAAGCGCCGAGCGTGGCCAGCCTGCTGGCGCAGGCGCGCACCCTGGCCGACCAGGGCGAACTGGCGGCCGCCGCCGCCACCTGCCATGCGGTGCTGGCCAGCGAGCCCGATTCGGCCGACGCCTATTTCATCCTGGGGATGGTGAGCGAGTGCGAGAAAAAAATCGGGGTGGCCGACGATTACTGGCGCCGCTGCGTCTACCTGCAGCCGGACCACTACGAAGCCTTGTGCCATCTGGCCCTGCTCACCGAGCAGGCCGGCGACGCCGCGCAGGCCGCCGCGCTCAGGCAACGCGCGGCGCGCATCTACCAGCGCCAGCAGCATGGCAGCTCCAGGAAAACCTCATGATGAACACGATACCCCTGCACCCGGTCCCGATGCACGACTGCTGGAACAAGATCGGGGTGACCGGCGACCAGAGCTGCGCGAAGCTCGAGCTGCACGTCCACTGCCGCAACTGCGAGGTGTATTCGGGCGCGGCCCAGCGCAACCTGCAGCGTCCCGTCAATGACGGCTACCGGGCCCATTGGGCCAGCCAGTTCCGCCTGCCGCTGGCCGGGCGCGACCCGGACGACAGCTCGGCACTGGTGTTTCGCATCGGGCGCGAATGGCTCGCGCTGCCGACCAGCATCTTCGCATCGGTGGCGCCGCAGGCGGCCAGCCACAGGCTGCCGCACCGCACCGGACGCGGCCTGATCGGGATCGTCAACGTGGGCGGCAAGCTGTATCCCTCGATGTCGCTGGCCGCCCTGCTCGGCATCGACGAACGGGACGCTCCGGCGCAGGCCGGCCGCCATACCTTCGCGCGCCTGCTGGTCATGCAATGGGAGGAACAGTCGTTCGCACTGCCGGTGGCCGACCTGCACGGCATCGTGCGCTATGCCAGCGGCGCGATGCTGGCGCCGGCCGCCACCATCAACAAGGGACTGGTGCGCTTTCTTACCGGCGTGGTCACGCAAGGCGAGATGCATATCGGCGTGCTCGACGCGGCCCTGCTGGGACATCAACTGACGAGGCTATTGCGATGAGCCAGGACCAGAACGGCGACCTGAGCCAGTTTTCCATGCTGGACCTGTTCCGCATGGAAGCCGAGGGCCAGACCCAGACCCTGACCGAGGGCCTGCTGGCGATGGAACGCGGCGCCGGCGACGCCGGCACGATCGAGTCGATGATGCGCGCGGCCCACTCGATCAAGGGAGCCGCCGCGATCGTCGGGCTGGACGTGGTGGTGCAACTGGCGCACGCGATGGAGGATGCCTTCGTCGCGGCCCAGCACGCCCGCCTGGAGCTGAACCCTGCCCGCATTGACGTGCTGCTGGCCGGGGTCGACCTGATCCTGCAGTTTTCCGCCCTGGCCGAGGCGCAAGTGGCCGCGTGGCTGGATCAGAACGCGGCGCGCATCGGCTCCACCCTGGCCTCGATCGCCGGTATCGGCCAGATCCGGTCGGCGCCGCCGCTGCCCGCCGCGCCCGCTCCTGCGCCCGAGCCGCCGGTCCCTCCCGAAGAAAGCGCGCCGCTGCGCCAGGCCGTGCCGGCGCCGGCCAAGGCGGCCTCGCAAAATTTCGACCGCCTGCTGGCGCTGGCCAGCGAAGCGCGCATCAACGCGCACCAGATGCATCCGTTCGTCCAGTCGCTGCAGCGCTTCAAGCGCAACCAGGGCAGCCTGATCCAGGCCATGGAACAGCTGCATGAAGCGCTGGTGCGCAGCGGCGCCGACCCGGCCCTGATCGAAAAATCGATGACCGCGCTGCATAAGAGCCATCCGCTCAAGCAGTTCATGCTCGAACACATGGCCGACATCGAGGCCTACGAACGGCGCCTGCTGGGCGGCTCGAAAGCGATGGTCGATGAAGTGCTGGCGCTGCGCATGCGCCCTTTCCGCGACGGCATCCAGGCCTTCCCGCGCATGGTGCGCGACCTCGCGCGCAGCCTGGGCAAGCAGGCGCAGCTGCACATCAGCGGCGAAGACACGCTGGTCGACCGCGACATCCTGGCCCGCATCGAAAGCCCGCTCAACCACATGCTGCGCAACGCGGTCGACCATGGCATCGAAACCCCGGCGCAGCGCAGCCTGGCCGGCAAACCGGCCATCGGCACCATCCACCTCGAGGCCAGGCACCGCGCCGGCATGTTCAGCATCGAGATCAGCGACGACGGCGCCGGCGTCGATGTCGAACGGATCCGCCACAATGTCGTCGCCCGCAACATGGCGGCGCCGGCCATGGCCGCCGCGCTCTCGCGCGCGGAACTGCTCGAGTTCCTGTTCCTGCCCGCCTTCAGCCTGAAGGACAGCGCCAACGAGATTTCCGGACGCGGCGTGGGGCTCGACATCGTGCACGAGACGATCCGCGCGCAAAACGGCACGGTGCGCATCGAATCGGAAGCGGGAGCCGGTTTCCGCACCTCGATCACGCTGCCGCTGACCCAGTCGATCGTGCGCGCGCTGGTGGCCGACGTGCAGGGCGAAGCGTACGCGATCCCGATCGTGAAGGTCGAGCGCGTGCTCAAGCTGGGACAGGACGCCATCCACACCCTCGAGAGCAAGCAGTTCTTCGATTTCGGCGGCGAACACCTGGGCCTGGTCTCGGCTGCGCAAGTGCTCGAACTGGGACAGATGCAGGCCGGCGCGGCCGAACTGGCGGTGGTGGTGATCGGTTCCGGCCTGCGCCGCTACGCGCTGGTGGTCGATGCCATCCGCGGCGAGCAAAGCCTGGCGGTGCAGGCGCTCGACCCGATTTTCGGCAAGATGCGCGACATCTCGGCCGCCGCCCTGCTCGACGACGGCGCGCCGGTCCTGATCCTGGACGTGCCCGACCTGCTGCTGTCGATCGACAAGCTGCTGCACGAGGGCGACCTGCACCAGCTGGCGCAGGCGGACCACCAGGCCAGCCGCAAGCTCAAGCGCATCCTGGTGGTGGACGATTCGCTGACAGCGCGCGAGATGGAACGCAAGCTGCTGCACGGGCGCGGCTACCAGGTCGACATCGCGATCGACGGCATCGACGGCTGGAACGTGGTGCGCAGCGGCGACTACGACCTGGTGATCACCGACGTCGACATGCCGCGCATGGACGGCATCGAGCTGGTTGGCCTGATCAAGAAGGACATCCACCTGCACAAGCTGCCGGTGATGATCGTGTCGTACAAGGACCGGCCCGAGGACCGCGCGCGCGGCATGACGGCCGGCGCCGATTACTACCTGACCAAGGGCAGCTTCCATGACGAAACCCTGCTCGACGCAGTGTTCGACCTGATCGGGGAGGCCGCGGCATGAGGATCGCCATTGCAAACGACGTTGCGATGGCCGCAGAAGCGCTGCGGCGCGTCATCGCCAGACGGCGCGAACACCGCGTGGTGTGGATCGCGCGCACCGGGCTCGAAGCGGTGCACATGTGCGCCGAGGAGCGCCCCGACCTGATCCTGATGGACCTGAACATGCCCGAACTGGACGGGGTCGAGGCCACCCGCCGCATCATGCAGCACACGCCGTGCGCGATCCTGGTGGTGACCGGATCGCCGCAGGATAACGTCGGCCAGGTGTTTCGCGCGCTTGGCGCCGGCGCGCTCGACGTGACCGCCACCCCGATCCTGGCCGGCGCCGCCGGGGGCGACGCCCAGCTGCTGGCGAAGATCAAGACAATCGGCAAGCTGATCCGCGTGAGCAGCGCCGAGGATCACGTTCCCGCAGCGCCGGCCGAAGCTGCCGCAGGCGCGGTCAAGCACCTGCTCGCGATCGGCGCCTCCACCGGCGGCCCGCTCGCGATCGCGAAAATCCTGTCCGGCTGGATCCCGGCGCCGGGCACCGCGATCGTGGTGGTGCAGCACATCGACGCCAATTTCGCCGGGCACCTGGCCAAGTGGCTGGGCGAGCAACTGCCGCTGCCGGTCAAGGTCATCGACGATGGCGATCCGCTCGAGCCGGGCACGGTGCAGATCGCGCGCACCAACAACCACCTGGTGCTGAGCGCGCGCCACCGCCTGCACTACGACGAAGTCCCGCGCGACTACGCCTACCGGCCCTCGGTCGATGTGTTCTTCAATTGCGTGGCGCGGCACTGGGAGGGCGAGGCCACCGGTGTGCTGCTGACCGGGATGGGACGCGACGGCGCCACCGGCCTGCTTGCCATGCGCGCTGCCGGAAAGAGCACGATCGCACAGGACCGCGCCAGCTGCGCCGTGTACGGAATGCCGCGTGCGGCGGCCGAAATGGACGCAGCACAACTAATTTTACCTCTGGACAACATAGGGCCGACTTTGCGCAGTAAAATTGGAGGCCTCGGCCAAACCTCGTACCGACACCAGTAAATTATTCCGATAGCAAGCCAAACCATGCCCGATCCAGCCCCCCCGACAGCCCAGTCCGACCAGAGCGCCAGCGGCCCGCAGGTGCGCGTCCTGATGGTCGACGACCAACTGATCGTGATCGAGGCGATCCGGCGCGCGCTCAGCGACCAGCCCGACATCGAATTCCACTACGTGACCAACGCCGGGGTGGCAGCGGCCGCCGCGCTCGACTGTCACGCCAGCGTGATCCTGCAAGACCTTGTCATGCCCGACATCGACGGCTTCGACGCGATCAGGCAATACCGCGCCGACCCGGTGCTGCGCCACGTGCCGGTGATCGTACTGTCGGCCCGGGAAGACCAGCAGGTCAAGGCGCACAGCTTCAGCGTGGGCGCCAACGACTACCTGGTCAAAATGCCCGACCGGGCCGAGCTGCTGGCGCGCTTGCGCTATCATTCGGCCTGCCACCTGATCCGGCTCGAGCGCGACGATGCGCTGCGCCGGCTCGGCGAGGCCCGGCAGCAACTGGCTGCCGCCAACGCAGCGCTGCAACCACCCGGCGCCGGCACCGATTAAAAACAACGCAAACAAGGAAAACATGAGTACGCTTCAAAACGCCACTGTCACCAAGAAATCGAACATTTATTTTGACGGAAAATGCGTCTCGCACGCGCTCCTGCTGGCAGACGGCAGCAAGAAAACGGTGGGCGTGATTTTTCCGTCCAGCCTGACGTTCAACACCGGCGCGCCCGAGACGATGGAAATCGTGGGCGGAAAATGCCGCGTGCGGCTGGCCGGCGAGCAGCAATGGCAAAGCTATGCGGCGGGCCAGCAATTCCAGGTGGGCGCCAACACCAGCTTCGAGATCGAGACCACCGAGACGCTCGATTACGTCTGCCATTTCGGCTAAGCCGACACAGCGCCTGCGTTAAAAGGGGCAGCGTTCGCGGCGCGGCACTGCCGCGAGGCGAACCGACCCCATGTGGCGCCGTTGATGCAGACCTAGACTAGACAAACACCGGCTCGGTCTCGAGCATCACCCCGTAGCGCTGCGCCACGTCGGCCTGGATCGCGCGCGCCAGCGCCACCACTTCCTCGCCGCGCGCGCCGCCGTTGTTGACCAGCACCAGCGCCTGCTTCGCATACACTCCCGCCTTGCCCAGGCTCCTGCCCTTCCAGCCGCATTGGTCGATCAGCCAGCCGGCCGCCAGCTTTTCGCTGCCGTCGCCCTGGGCGTGATGCACCAGCGCGGGAAAAGCCTCCAGCAGGCGCGCGCACTGCTCGCGCGACACCACCGGATTCTTGAAAAAACTGCCGGCGTTGCCAATCAGCGCCGGGTCGGGCAGCTTGCTGCGCCGGATCGCCACCACCGCGTCGCTGACCTGGCGCGCGCTGGGCGCGCCGATGCCGGCCCCGGCCAGCGCCTGCGCCAGCTCGGCGTAGCGCAGGTTGGGCTGCCAGTGCCTGGGCAGCGCGAAGGTCACGTCGAGGATGACCAGCCCGGCGCCGTCGGCATGCTTGAACACGCTGTCGCGGTAGCCGAAGCGGCACTGCCGCGCATCCATGCTGCGGCTGTGCCCGCTGGCCAGCTCGTACACCGTCAGGCTGTGCAACAGGTCGCGCGTCTCGGCGCCGTACGCGCCGATGTTCTGGATCGGGGCCGCCCCCACCGTGCCTGGGATCAGCGCCATGTTTTCTAGCCCGCCCAGTCCTTGCCCGAGCGTCCACTGCACGAAGCCGTGCCAGTTCTCGCCGGCCGCCGCGCGCACCAGCGTGTGGGTCGCGCTGCTGCCCACCACGGCGCGCCCCTGCATCGCCATGTGCAGCACCAGGCCGTCGAAGTCGCCCGTGAATACGATGTTGCTGCCGCCCCCGAGCAGCAGGCGCGGCAGGCGCGCGAGCGCCGGATCGGCCATCGCGCCGGCCAGGTCAGGCACGCCCTGCACCGGCAGGTAGGCAAGCGCCTGGGCCTCGATTCCGAAGGTATTGAGCGACTTGAGGGGGAAATTGTGGACGACGGCAGGGTGTGCGTGCATGGGATGGGGCTTTTTTGGGCGATTATAGTGGCTAAGTCATGAATTTCGGCGTTTTCCGCGCGGCAGCGGGGCCAATGTCCGTTAAAATATCGTCCATTCATAAATTTGCAAGCCAAAGGAAAGATTATGCCATCGTTTGATGTCGTCTCCGAAGCAGACATGATCGAAGTGAAGAATGCGGTCGAGCAGTCGAACAAGGAAATCACCACCCGCTTCGATTTCAAGGGCAGCTCGGCCAAGGTCGAGCAGAAGGACAACGAGCTGACCGCGTTCGCCGATTCCGACTTCCAGCTGTCGCAGGTGCGCGACGTGCTGACCAATAAGCTCAGCAAGCGCAAGGTCGACGTGCGCTTCCTCGACGCCGGCAAGATCGAGAAGATCGGCGGCGACAAGGTCAAGCAGCTCATCAAGATCAAGAATGGCATCGAAACCGAGGACGCGAAGAAAATCGTGCGCGTGCTCAAGGACAGCAAGATGAAGGTCCAGGCCAGCATCCAGGGCGAGGCCGTGCGCGTGACCGGCGCCAAGCGCGACGACCTGCAGGCCGCCATGGCCTTGCTGCGCAAGGATGTACCCGACATGCCCTTGGAATTTAACAACTTCCGCGATTGAGCATGGCATAACCAACTCCCGCCTTAAGGAGCCCGCTTGCGCTTGGGGTAGAATTGAGGCTGCGCAAACGGTCCTGACATGGGCCGGCCTGGCGCAATCGGTAAAACTCGGTAGTCTAAGGATAGCAATGAAACGTGTTGATGATTTCCGCCTGCGTCTGGGCAACAAGGAATATGTGCCCATCATGATAGGCGGAATGGGCGTCGATATTTCAACCTCGGAACTGGCGCTCGAAGCGGCGCGCCTTGGCGGCATCGGCCATATTTCCGACGCCATGGTGCAGGACGTGTCCGACCGCAAGTTCGACACCAGCTTCGTGAAAGAAAAAACGAAGACCTACAAGTTCAACATCAACAACATGGACAAGGCGGTGGTGCAGTTCGACCTGGCGCGCCTGGCCGAGGCCACTGCCCTGCACGTGGGCAAGACCATGGAAGCGAAGCGCGGCGATGGCCTGATCTTCGTGAACTGCATGGAAAAGCTGACCATGAACGCGCCGCGCGAAACCTTGCGCACGCGCCTGGCCGCCGCGCTCGACGCCGGCATCGACGGCATCACCATGTCGGCCGGCCTGCACCTCGGTTCCTTCGCCCTGATCGCCGACCACCCGCGCTTTCGCGACGCCAAGCTGGGCATCATCGTGTCCTCGCTGCGCGCGCTGCAACTGTTTCTGCGCAAAATTTCCAAGCTCGACCGCCTGCCCGACTTCATCATCGTCGAAGGCCCGCTGGCCGGCGGCCACCTCGGTTTCGGACTCGACTGGGCCGAATACGACCTGCATACCATCATGGACGAGATCCATGCCTTCCTGCGCGCCGAACAGCTGAGCATTCCCTTGATCGCCGCCGGCGGGATCTTCACCGGCACGGACGCGGTCGGCTTCCTTGAAAAAGGCGCCGGCGCGATCCAGGTGGCGACCCGCTTCACCATGACGCACGAGTGCGGCCTGCCCGAGAAGGTCAAGCAGGAGTACGTGAAGGCAACCGAGGACGACATCATCGTCAACGGCATCTCGCCCACCGGCTACCCGATGCGCATGCTCAGGAACACGCCGGCGATCGGCTCGGGCATCCGCCCGGGCTGCGAATCCTACGGCTACCTGCTGGACGCGACCGGCAACTGTGCCTACATCAATTCCTACAACCGTGAAGTACTGGCCAATCCCGACGCCAAGGCGGTGGTGGTGATGGACAAGACCTGCCTGTGCACGCACATGCGCAACTTCAACTGCTGGACCTGCGGCCACTATACCTACCGCCTGAAGGACACCACCCACAAGCGCGAGGACGGCTCCTACCAGATGCTGTCGGCCGAACATGTGTTCAAGGACTACCAGTTCAGCGTCGACAACCAGATCGCGCTGCCGGCCAAAGAGGAAGTGATCGAGGCCTGATCCGCGCGGCGGCGGCGGCATCGAAACGGCACAGCTCCAAAGGCTGTGCCGTTTTTTTGTGCCGTTCGCATAAAACCTTGCGCAGCGTGGAGGTTTGCGCACACTGGCAACTCTTGACGGAACAACGCCGAACCGGCTCAGTCCAATAACGGCGGGGGCCTGTGCCCGCCTCGCGGATCGACCGTTCGAAAGAGGTAACCCATGTCCGCCAGCGAAGCGAAGGAGCGTGCCGCCTTCCTGACCGATGCGTCCGGCACTATCGATACCTGGAACGCGGCCTGCCAGCGCATGTTCGGCTTCGCGGCCGAGGCCATCGTGCATCGTCCCGTCGCCACCTTGCTGGCGCTGCCGTCGCGCCAAGCGAACGAAGCACAGTGGAGCGAAGCGGCCTGCCAGCCCATCACGCAAACGCTCGACATCCTGCGCGCCGACGGCAGCACCCTGCCGGCCGACCTGACGCTGGCCCCCCAGTACCACGAAGACGGCAGCTTTCGCGGCTGTGTGGCCTGCTTTGCCCTCGACGAGGCCGCCAACGAGGCCACATCGGAAGAAGAACTGGTGGGACGCACACCGCTCAAGTCCATTGTCGACCTGTTCGTGGGCACCTTTGTCATCATCAACAAGGCCGGGCATATGGTGTTGTGGAACAAGAACATGGAGCAGGTCACGCAGATGGCCCCGGCCGAAATGCGCGCGGCATACGCGCCCGACCTTCTCGGCCGGCACCAGCGCGACCTGGCCGTGGAAAAACTGCGGCAGGTGTTCGAGCAGGATGCCGAAGTGCTGATGGAGGCCGATTTCCGCGCGCGCGACGGACACAGTACGCCCTACCTGTTTTCGGGCAAGCGCATCAAGTGCGGCGAGACCTACTACGTGTGCGGCATGGGGCTCGACATCTCCAACCGCCGCCGCCAGGAAGAACAGCTGCGCCTGCGCGAGCGCGCCCTGCATGCCGCCAGCAACGGCATCATCATCACCCGCTACGCCGGGCGCGACAACCCGATCGAATACGTCAATCCCGCCTTCGAGCGCATCACCGGCTACCTCGAGAGCGAAGTGATGGGGCGCGACTCGCGTTTCATGGCCGCGCCCGGGCTCGACGAGGCCGAGCGCGCCAGCCTGCGCAGCGCCATCGGCGAACGGCGCGAGGCCCACGTGATCTTCCGTAACCTGCGCAAGGGGGGCGAGGTGTTCTGGAACGACCTGAGCATCACCCCGGTCTCCGACGAGAGCGGCAACGTGACCCACTTCATCGGCGTCATCACCGACGTGACCGCCTCGAAGCAGCGCACCGCCCACCTCGAGCACGAGGTCAACCACGACGCGCTGACCGGTCTGGCCAACCGCAACCTGCTGTGGGACCGGCTGGAACAGGCCCTGCACGTGGCCCAGCGCAACAAGACCATGGTGGCAACCGTACTTATCGACCTGGACAATTTCAAGCACATCAACGACAGCTGGGGCCACGAGGCTGGCGACGAAGTGCTCAAGGCGGTGGCCAAGCGCCTGCAGGCCTCGGTGCGCGACAGCGACACGGTGGCGCGCCTGTCCGGCGACGAATTCGTGCTGGTGCTGGCCAACCAGCCCTCGCTGCGCTTTACGGTGCGCATGATCGAACGCGTGCGCGACGCCATGGCGCGCCCGGTCGGCTTCGACAGCCGCGAAATCCCGGTCGGCGCGAGCGTGGGGGTGAGCATGTATCCGCACGACGGCGCCAGCGTGTTCGACCTGGTGCGCGCGGCCGACGTGGCGATGTACCATGCCAAGGCATCCGAAAAAAAATCGGAGGCGCAGTTCTTCTCGCCCGACATGAC